>VYMC01000069.1_pt1 | contig 29356 bp, 23 predicted proteins | sample 5115301 | NCBI WGS metagenome assembly VYMC01 (sample SAMN12291802, study PRJNA351875) | freshwater metagenome | isolation source: freshwater lake | place: USA: Michigan, Wintergreen Lake | collected 2013-08-08 | reverse complement strand
ACATTCATAATTGGTTTACCCATTGTTGTTATTGCGATACCCCTTTTAAAGAGCCTAATCAAGAGTCTGCCTAGCCATCCCTTTGTACCTCATTCAACTGAAAACCGCTATAACTGAATATCCCCCAATAACTAAAGGAAAGATAAAGTTATCGATCGCCCTCTGGAGACGGTGTCAGAATAAAAGAGGGGAGATGACCAAGGAAACCCGACAACTCTCCATCTTTTTTCCGTCATCGCCCCTAAAATTTATTTGGTTCAGATTTATGCAAACTGCCAATCCTCGTCAAACGGAGAAAAAAGAGCATCCCAGTGGCGATAAACGCTTCAAAGTCCTCGACATTACCATGAAGCGAGCAGGATATAATCAATCAGCCCTGATTGAAGTCCTGCACAAGGCCCAAGAAGCTTTCGGATTCCTAGAGGAAGATGTTCTCCTCTACGTTGCTCGGGCGCTAAAACTGCCCCTCAGTCGCGTCTATGGGGTAGCAACCTTCTATCATCTCTTTTCCCTGAAACCAGCGGGAAAACACACCTGTATTGTCTGTATGGGGACCGCTTGTTATGTCAAAGGCGGCGGCAAAATCCTCGAAGACATCGAAAACAGCTTTGATGTCAAAGTGGGAGAAACCACCGCCGATGGAGAAATTTCCCTAGGGTCGGCCCGTTGTATCGGGGCCTGTGGGATTGCGCCGGCCGTGGTCTTCGATGGAGTCGTGGCCCCGAAACAAGATTCGGAAACTGTCTTAGCGAAGCTAAAGAGTTTCTCCCAGTAATTTTTCACTTTAGTGGATTGAAAAAAATATGGACTTACAAGAATTATTGGCAGTGGCTGCAAAAGAGAAAACTAGACAAAAAAGCATCCGGGTGCATTGTTGCACTTCCACCGGTTGCCAAGCTGCTAACTCCCTCCAAATCGAAAAAAACCTCGCCACTGCCGTCAAAGAGGCAGACCTAGAGGATACAGTCGAAGTGGTGGGGGTTGGTTGTATGGGTTTTTGTGGTCGCGGTCCGTTGGTGGAAGTGGATCCCCAGGATCTCCTATACGAAGAAGTCACCCCGGAAAGTGCGGCCAGCATTATTGCGGCCTTAAACGGCGGCAAAACCGAGGTGCAATTAGGGGACTCAAAACATCCCTTTTTCTCCCATCAGGTCAAAATTGTCCGGGAAAATAGCGGTAAAATCGATCCCGATCGCATTGAGGAATATATCGCCGTCGGTGGTTATCAATCTCTCTACAAGGCTCTCTACGAGATGACTCCGACCCAGGTGGTGGAGGAAATCATCAAAAGCGGTTTACGCGGCCGGGGCGGTGCTGGTTATCCCACCGGTTTAAAATGGGCAACGGTGGCTAAACAACCGGGTAAACAAAAATACGTTATCTGTAATGCTGATGAAGGGGATCCCGGGGCGTTTATGGACCGCAGTGTTTTGGAAAGTGACCCCCATTTAGTCCTGGAAGGAATGGCGATCGCTGCCTATGCCGTGGGGGCCGATCATGGTTATATCTATGTTAGAGCCGAATATCCCCTAGCGATTGATCGTTTGCAAAAAGCGATTAATCAGTCCAAAAAATTCGGTTTAATGGGTTCCCAAGTATTCGAGTCCACTTTCGATTTTAAGGTGGATATCCGCATCGGAGCGGGAGCTTTTGTCTGTGGAGAAGAAACCGCTCTCATCCATTCCATTGAAGGCGGCCGCGGCACTCCCCGCACCCGTCCCCCCTATCCGGCCCAATCGGGTCTCGATGGTTGTCCCACCCTGATTAATAACGTCGAGTCCTACGCTAATATCGCCGCTATTATCCGCGAGGGGGCTGCTTGGTATGCCAATATCGGTACTGCCACCAGTAAAGGGACAAAAATCTTCGCTTTAACGGGAAAAATCTGCAATAATGGGCTGATTGAAGTGCCAATGGGCATTACTCTCCGGGAAATTGTCGAGGAGATGGGGGGTGGTGTTCCCGATGGTCAAGTAAAAGCGGTACAAACCGGCGGCCCCTCTGGGGGTTGTATTCCCGCTAATTTACTCGATACTCCCGTGGATTACGAATCCTTGGCCAAACTCGGTTCAATGATGGGATCCGGGGGTATGGTGGTTATGGATGATAGTACCAGTATGGTCAAAGTGGCGAAATTCTATATGGAGTTCTGTCGCGAGGAGTCCTGTGGTAAATGTATCCCCTGTCGCACGGGAACAGTACAAATGTTTGAATTATTGGCCAAAATTATCGACGGAAAGGCCGATATTCACGACCTCGAAAACCTAGAACATCTCTGTCAAATGGTCAAAGAAACCAGTCTTTGTGGTCTTGGTCAAAGCGCTCCCAATCCGATTTTAAGTACCCTACAGTATTTTAAGGAGGAATATCTGGCTCTGTTACAGGAAACCAAGCACCCCGTCTCTGTTTGAGAATAACTCGATCGATTTTTCTGGCTGCGGCAAGTCAGGTCAGCAGCCGGGTTATCTTGGAGAGAGTTAGCAGTAGTCTCAGGAGACAATAGATTATGACTTGGCGCGGCTCAACCGATACAAAAGATCGCATTTTTGGGGCTTTAGTCTATCTTTTACCCTTATATTCGGCCTTTTCCTTCGGTATCTTTATCTTTCAGCAAATTCCTTTTTTAGGAGCGGCCTTAGCAATAGTTTTAGCTCCCTTGGCTTTTCTCTATGGTTCTCTGGGAAGCTTTGGCAGTTTAATTATCTTTTTCGTCCTCTTTTTTGCCGTGGTACGCAATCCTCGCATCAGTCATTTTATCCGGTTTAACACCATGCAGGCGATTTTAATCGATATTTTGGTGTATTTATTGGGATTGGCCTTAGGTTTCGTCGCTAGGGGTTTAGGGGCGAATTTGGTGGTAGAAACTCTTTTTAACGTCGTCTTTTTGGGAGCATTTGCCGCCTGTGTTTACAGCATTATACAGTCGGTTATCGGTAAATACGCCGATATTCCCACAATTTCCGAGGCGGCCTATTCCCAAGTGGGAGGTTAAGTAAGCTTGAGTTTGTCCCCTTTTTCGGCTACAGTCTCTCCAGAATCAATGCGTTCGCTGCCAGGCCACATCTATGAGTCCATTTAAACAGACGCTACGGGAACTCAACGCTCAGAAGGGGAAAATAGCCGCTTCTGTGGGCAGAAAAACGCCCAAACGGGTTAATCGTTGGTTTAAGTGGCTTTCTCCTGGTCTCTTTGTCAAACGCTGGCTTTTAATCAGTTTAACTGGCGTTTTTCTCACCTCCTTCGGTTTGGCTATTTGGGTAAAATTAACCCCGGTTAATCGCTTTTTAGAGTTTGTTTCCCAAGCATTAGAAACGACCGCACGTTTAGTCCCCAATTCTGTTTCCGGGCCGCTGGCGGTTTTGCTGGGTGTCTTTTTGTTATTCTGGGGTCAGAGTCGCACCGTCGAAACGATTACAGAAGCACTACAACCGGACGCATCGGAGGAATTAGTTGATCGCCTACGGGCCCATCGTCGTCTCCATCGCGGCCCAAAAATTGTGGCGATCGGTGGCGGTACGGGTTTATCGGCGCTTTTACGCGGTTTAAAACAGTATAGCTCTAATATCACCGCTATTGTCACCGTAGCTGATGATGGCGGTTCTTCGGGCCGATTACGTCGGGAAATGGGCATTTTACCCCCGGGGGATATTCGCAATTGTATCGCCGCTTTAGCCGATGAGGAAAAGTTATTAACGGAATTGTTTCAATATCGCTTTCATACCGGAGATGGTTTATCGGGCCACAGTTTTGGTAATTTATTTATCAGCGCTATGACCGAGATTACCGGCGATCTGGAACAGGCGATCGATGCTAGTGCCAAAGTTTTGGCCATTCGCGGTAAAGTGCTACCTGCTACCCTTACCGATGTTAGTCTTTGGGCTAAGTTAGCCGATGGGCGCATTATTGAGGGAGAATCAAAGATAACCGAAGCTATGGGGCAAATTCGTCAGATTGGCTGTCATCCTGCCGATCCAGTCGCTTTACCGGCTGCTTTAGCGGCAATTAAGGAAGCAGATTATATTATCGTCGGCCCAGGTAGTCTTTATACCAGTATTATCCCTAATTTGTTGGTTCCCGCAATTCGTCAGGCCCTAGCACGGGTGACAGTTCCCCGCGTCTATGTTTGTAATATTATGACCCAGCCGGGGGAAACGGATAATTATTCGGTGGCAGATCATTTGCGAGCGATCGAAGGAGTCTGCGAAGAACGCGTCTTTGACGCGGTTTTGGCCCAAAGAACTGCACCATCGCCCCAATCTCTACAATTATACGCCCAAGAGCATAGTCATCCTGTCTTTTTAGATCGCGAGGAGGTGGGAAAAATGGGTTATCGCATTGTTTTAGCGAATGTAATGGCAGAAGATGAAGTTACTGCCAAAGTTCGTCACGATCCCCAACGTTTAGCGCGAGTTTTATGGCGCTGGTATGCTAAAAAGTGAATAGCGAGTTGACTAAATGTTTTTATCTAGCTTTGTCAAGTTATAAAATCATATTTTTTGCTTTAATTTGCCGACATTAGCCAAATTTGCTGATTAAAGCCCTAGGAAAAAATTAGCCTAAAAACCATTTCGCCTTATTCTGTGTTATACTCAGGTTTTTAAGAGAGATGATCATGCACTACTCTACTAAATCTAATCAAGAGACAGGTACGACAGTCTATCCCCCAAGCGATGGAAGTGAATTAATTCCTGCTGAGGTTAAACTAGATATAAACAGGCAAAACTATCAATCACTTAATATACCTCTCCCAGAGGGCTATACAGTAGATGATGAAGGAATCATCAATAACTATGGTAGCGAACCCAAGATTTATCTATCAAAATACCCATCTTTAGAACAGCAAAAATGGTATATTTTGCAAGGATTAGGGGCGGTTTTGTTGGTTGCTTTGGTGTTATTAATCACATTTTCGGTTAGCTAGATAAAAACCGTAGGATTGACATTTGAGTTGAGTCAGACAAGAAAACTTTAATTTACACCATAGAGTCTGCATCCCAAGTATCGGGAGCATATATTGGAACCGACTCTATCTATCTGTCCAAATAGTAAATCTGACAGCTGAACTTTTTTACTTTGCTAAACTTGACAATTTTTTTCAGTTTTTTGTGAGCTTCCTCGTGATCAGCAATAGAACAACCAATAGAGATAACTTCTCAAAGGAAATTCAACAGGTATGAAATTTAATCCTTCTCTTAGTCAAGAACCTCGCTATCAGGCAATTCCTGTTATGCAGATAACTTCCAAAGAAACCCTTCTCCATTGGTTAGAACGGACAGGAAGATTAAAATTACGTCAATCTGATGCTCATCCCGATTCGCAAATTTTAGAAGAACTAGACGATATTATCGATCCAGATAATTATGCTAGAGAAGAAGAGGAATAAATAGTCTTACTGGGAGTTAGGAGTGAAATTTCAATTATCTAATATTCAGGAGATTAAGAAAGTGGTATCAACGAAAAAAACGGCTTTAATTTACTGTGAAAATCAGTTTGGACGTGTGGACGGAAAAACGGCAGCTGGCTTGATCAGACAATCAGAAATATATACAATTGTTGGTGTTCTGGATAGTTCCTTAGCAGGAAAAGATGCGGGAGAAGCATTAGGAGACAAAAAAAATCATATTCCCATTTTTGCTAATTTACAAACAGCCTTAGAAAAACTTAGAGATGTTCCCAATTGTTATATCTACGGCAAAGCACCCTTAGAAGCGTTTATTCCCCCCCTAGAAAGGCTGCTAATTTTAGAAGCAATGGCAGAAGGAATGGATATTATTAATGGTTTGCATCAATTCTTCTCCGAGGATTTAGAATTTAGGGATCAAGCTAGTCAGTATGGTGTGCAAATTACAGACATTCGTAAACCACCACAATTAGCTGATCTTCATGTATTTACTGGGCAAATTTCCCAGGTAAATATACCCGTTATTGCCTTTTTAGGAACCGATTGTGCTTGCGGAAAAATGACCACTGCGGTAGCAGTTAATCAAACTCTCCAAGGCTTGGGTATTAAGTCTGTCTTAGTCGCTACTGGACAAACTAGCTTGATGCAGGGAGCAAGATATGGGGTTTCGATCGATGCTTTGGTTTCTCAATTTGTCATCGGTGAAATTGAAAATGCTGTGGTTCAAGCTTTTGAGCAAGAAAAACCCGATATTATTTTAGTGGAAGGACAAAGTTCTCTGAGTCATCCTGCTTTTATGAGTTCCCTGGGAATTTTGAAAGGAAGTATGCCCAATGGGGTTATTTTACAACATCCCCCAGCCCGAAAATTTCGCTGTGATTTTCCTCATTTAGCCATGGCAAAATTACAGGAAGAAATTTCACTAATTGAGGCAATTTCTCCCACTAAAGTTATCGCTATTGCGATTAATCACGAAAATCTCACCGCAGCAGCCACTGAGCGTATTATTGCCAAATATGAGCGAGATTTTCAGTTACCGACTACTGATGTTTTGTTACACGGATGTGAGAAATTAGTCCAAGCTTTATGCGATCGCTTTCCGAAATTAAACCAGAAAATCAAAGGGGAAATTTTAGCTGCAATTCCCGCAATTGGGAGCAAATAGGCTGATGAAAGACTTTTTACCCAGAATCGAGATTTCTCTCCCGAAAATACGCCATAATGCTCGTTTACTCTGCCAATTCTACGGTAGCAAGGGACTTTCTGTGATGGGAGTTTCCAAAGCGATTTTGGGTGATCCCTCGATCGCCTTGGCGATGATTCAAGGTGGAGTCAACTTTATCGCTGACTCTCGAATCGAAAATATTCTCAAAATGAAACAAGCAGGAATAGTGACAACTTTTGTTCTGTTGCGTACTGCCTTGAGTCAAGCAGAATCAGTGGTTAACATTGCAGATATCAGCTTAAATACCGAATTAGCAACAATTCAGGAACTTTCCTATTATGCTCAAGAAAAGCAAAAAATACACCGCATTATTATCATGACGGAGTTAGGGGATTTACGCGAAGGTGTACTGCCGAAAGATCTGGTCAAGTTCATCAAAAAGACCCTCGCTTTTCCCTTTATCAAAATTGTTGGACTGGGTTGTAATTTAGCTTGTTATGGAGGGATTAAACCTGATAGCCATAATATGAGCAAATTATCTGTGTTAACAGATACAATTGAGCAGGAATTTTTAATAAAATTACCGATTGTTTCAGGAGGCAATTCTGCTAACTATCAATGGTATCAAAAAAGTAGCGAAGTTGGTCGGATTAATAATCTGCGTTTAGGAGAATCAATTTTATTAGGTTGTGAAACAGTTAATCGACAAGTTATACCTGGCTTATATACCGATGCTTTTCGGTTAATTGCTGAAGTAATCGAATCCAAAGATAAACCGTCTCTACCCTCTGGAGAAATTGGTCAAGATGCTTTTGGTAATGTTCCCAGTTTTATCGACCAAGGCATTCACCGTCGAGTTATTATTGCATTAGGAAGACAGGACATTCTTATCTCTGGATTACAAACAAGTCAGGAGATAAAAATATTAGGTTCTAGCAGCGATCATCTAGTTCTTGATAGTCATAACAAGAGGTTAAAAGTAGGAAGCGAAGTCAGTTTTAACCTTGATTACGGAGGACTTTTAACAGCCATGACTTCTCCTTTTATTACTAAAAGTTATGCTCTCAATGCAGTAGCACAACTGTCTTGATCGATTAATAAATATCCACAGATATATTTAGGGTCTGCTGGCTTATCACCTTGACATCAGCGCCGTAGAGATTTGTACTCAATTACTATCCTATTGCTAAATTCTGGGAAGAAATCAAAATCCCCCTCAATCCTTAACAAATTCCTAATCATCTCGTTTGGCACCATGATAAGCCGCTCCGAGGTATAATTCCCCCACTTTCGGGTTATTGAGTAAATCTTGACCCGATCCCTGAAAACGATCTTGACCACTTTCTAAAACATAACCTCGATCGGACATCATTAGGGCTTTTTTGGCATTCTGTTCCACTAAAATAATGGCAGTTCCCCTCTGATTAATCGCTTTTATCTGTTCAAAAACGCTGGTTACTAAGATAGGAGATAAAGCTGCCGAAGGTTCATCGAGAATTAATAAATCCGGTTGCAACATCAGCGCTCTTCCCATGGCTAACATCTGTCTTTCTCCTCCGGATAAAGTGCCAGCTTTCTGACGACGGCGCTCAAGCAACCGGGGAAACATGGCATAAATGCCCTCTTTTAAAGATTTTATACTTCCTTTGCTCGTAAAAGCTCCCATTTCCAGATTTTCCTCGATGCTCAGGGATGGAAAAACATTAGCAATTTGGGGAACATAACCCATACCGAGGGGAACGATTTGATTAGATTTCCAACCAGTGATATTTTTTCCCTTAAAAGTGATAGTTCCAGCACTGGGTTTTAATAAACCAAAAATCGTCTTAGCTAGGGTGGATTTTCCCGCACCATTCGGACCGATAACCGTGACTAATTCCCCCGGTGCAATGCGAAAATTAACCCCTTGCAATATGTATAAATCCTGCACATAACCAGCATAAACTTGTTCAACTTCTAAAAGATAATCCATGATAGGGTAAAAAGTAAAAAAAGAGATGGGGAGTAAGGGGAGCAGGGAGGATTTTCAGTAAACAGTAAACTGAAAACTTACATCTGATAACTAATAACTGATAAATTAGGGAGTTTTTTGTAAATTGGGACGTTCTTCTGGCAGAATTGCACCTTCGACGGGACATACTTGTAAACAGATACCACAGTCAATACAAGTGGCAAAATCAATCCAATACCAATCGGTTCCTTTAGCATTTTTACCCGGTCCTGGATGGATACAAGCAACAGGACAAGCGGAAACGCAATCAGCAACCCCTTCACAAATTCCAGTGACGATCGAATGTGGCACAGTTTTTTCTCCTCTAATTCTTAACATTAGTTTACCACTTTTAGGCGCTGCCGTGCCATGATTGTAATCATTGTTAGGAAACTTCCCTTAATTTTCTAAAATCTTGGGAGTTTTTTCTTGATCTTATCAAAAAGTAAGATAGGAGTTTTGCCGATGGTTTTTACTATTCCCTTACGGGAGGACAAATCATTAATTTCTTCCTGTAATTTCTGATTATTTTTCTGTAGATTATTATGATTATTTTCTAATTCTCTTAGGTATATTTCCATCCCTTGCATAGTATGATAATCTTGCTGTTGTCTCAGATACATTGTCTGTTGTGCTTCCTGTAATTTTCTTAACTCTAACCAGACTTGATCCTGACTTGATTCATTCCGTTCACTGAGCGCATACCAGAGAAAATTACTGATTTCTTTTGCTAGTTTTTGATTAACTTCAACAAGCTCGATAATATCAATTTTTTCGGGGGTAATTTTCGGGTATAACCTTCTTAAATTTTGGGCAATATCAGAGGAAAAAGTGATGATTCTAGCAGCGGATAAAATTGCATAGTGTTTTTCTAAATCCACTGGTAAATTGCCGTTTTCTTCTGGGAACTCAGAAGCAAGAACAAGTAGAGAAGGAGTGCTTAGGGGACTGGTATAAAAAGTGGAAATAAATAAATTAGCCTGTAGGCGATCGCAAATAGCTTGAATTTTTCTGGCATCCCTTCCCGTACAATTATAATCGTAGGATTCTGCGGGCCAATATTTAAATTCTTCCCATCGTGGTGCGCTGTTATTTCTATCTAAAATAACAATATGTTGACTCAATTCTAATTGACTCCAATGCTCTAGAATTGAAGACCAAATTCTGGCTAATTTTCCTTGATCGATTTGAAAAATTACGCCATCAATAACAATAATTGGGGGTTTCTTCTGGGAAATAGCTTGAATTGTTTGTAATTTTTCTCGCTCCTCTTCCTGTAAAATTATGCCTAAATCTTCCATCTTAACTGGATTGGGTTTAACTTCTAGCTCCTTAATGTCTGGGTGAGGAATTTCATAGATTGTACACACTTGATAATGCTCCTCTAATGCTTGACCATTGCTGCCATGTTCTAAACCTTGGAGATTCAAATAGTATAAACCTAAAATCTCAGGAATCAAAGCCATTTTTTTTCCTTGACTGCCGATTCTTAGCCAAAATTCGTAATCACCAGCACAGCGAAAATTTTCCTGAAAATAACCATATTTATCGTGCAGCATTTTTCGCCACATTGGTTGAGAACCCACACAACAACCTTGACGCATCTGTTGATAGGAGTAATTTGGCCAATTCCAATGTTTTAAAGCTGGGGTGGTGGCAAAAGTATCATTTTTGATTGTAGTAATTAATTGATCGGCATAAACTAAACTAATCTCTCTATTGTTATCTAGATAATTAGCCATAATTTCCAGAGCATTGAAACAGCGACGATCATCAGTATTCCCATTGGTGAGATAAAGACCCCTAGCTAGTTTAATAGCGCGATTCCAAGCGCAGTAGAGGGTTTCTCGTTCTTGAGTTCTCTGGTAAATAATATTAGGATAATTTTCTTGAAACTTTTGGATAATCTCCCCTTCATTTTCTGGAGAAGCGCTATCGATAATAATAATTTCTACTTCTCCCTTTTGATAAAGAGTTTGAGTAACTAAATCCTCTAGACAACCCCGGATAAACTCCGCTGATTTATAGGTAGAAACAATTACAGAAACTTTGATCCTCTGAACGGGTATAGAGTTATTACAACTAGGATTCATTGGCTTATCTGATCGCAATTCAAGACAGAAAATTTTTTGATAATTCTGAAAAAGAAGATTTTAAGACTCTATACTTGATCGGGAGAATTGTCAAGATGTTATCGACTCTTATTGAAGATGCCGGTTTATTTACCTTTTGCTTGTTACTTGACATAATAAAAACTATAATAGGAAGGCTGTGGAAAATGAGCAACAATGACCGTATCTTCTTCCCTAGACTGGTTAACCCGTGGAACCAGTGATTTATTCCCCCATCAACCCGACTCCCAAGATTCTAGGGAAAATTTAACCCAACTACTGCAAACTACTGATCGCCCCTTAAGAATTAAACTAGGTATTGACCCCACCGGCAGCGATATTCACCTAGGTCATAGTATCCCTTTTCGGAAACTGCGTGCTTTCCAGGATGCCGGTCATATAGCAGTGGTGATTATCGGTGATTTTACCGCTAGAATCGGCGATCCGACCGGAAAATCGGAAGTTAGAAAACAATTGACGAGCGAAGAAGTGAGAGCTAATGCCGAGAATTATCTGGCACAATTATGCCCAATTCTAGATTTTAACACCCCTAATCGTCTAGAAATTCGCTATAACTCGGAATGGTTGGGGAAATTAGACCTCTCGCAAATTCTCGAACTTCTCTCCACCATGACTGTGGGGCAAATGTTGGCAAAAGAAGGCTTTTCCGAACGCTACGACAAGGAAAACCCGATTTTTCTCCATGAATTTCTCTATCCCTTGATGCAGGGTTATGATTCCGTAGCGGTCGAGGCCGATGTCGAATTGGGAGGAACCGATCAAAAATTTAATATTGCCGTTGGTCGCGATTTACAGAAATATTTCGGCAAAAAACCGCAATTCGGGCTACTTTTACCGATTTTAATCGGAACCGATGGCAGTCAAAAAATGTCCAAATCCCTGAATAATTATGTGGGATTGCGGGAATCGGCCCTGTCCATGTACTCGAAACTGGAAAAAACCCCCGACGCTTTGTTAAAAGATTATTACGAACTATTGACAAATTTGCCTTTAGATGCTATGCCAAGCAATCCGCGAGAGGCACAAAAACAACTGGCGATCGAGGTAGTTGCCCAGTTTCACGGGAAAGAGGAGGCATTAAAAGCACAAAAAACGGCGCAGGAGATAGTTCTACAGGGAAGCACAGAGGCTGCGGCTTCTGTCCCCGAATTTTCCCTAGCAGCGGTCAATTTTCCCCTAAAACTATTCTATCTTCTTTCGGCCACCGGCTTATGTAAAAGTAGCGGCGAAGGCAGAAGACAGATTCAGGGGGGTGCAGTCAGAATCGATAGTGAGAAAATCACCGATGTGGACAAAAGTTTTGAGACAGCCGAAGCTTTAACGGGAAAAGTCCTACAGGTGGGCAAAAATAAATTTATTCGCTTTGTAGCTTAAATAAGCGAAAAAGTCCCTATTCGGCGGCTTTTTCCAGGATTTCTAACTCAAAATCTCGAAAATGGGCTTTAAACTTTTTACTGAACTCGACGAGGACAGGTAGATTGGCGCTAACCGGTCTGCCACGCCATTCGGTGACAAACGCTTTCACCTGTCCCTCTAATCCTTTTACGTCAAAAGGATCCGATTTGTGTTCAGGATGATGATAAACTACCACGGACTCAATTACACGAACTCGATCGCCAACTTTCATAAACTCTCTAGCGAAGACAAACGCCTATTGTATCTTTGAGAACAATCTTATCATTGTACGCGATATCAGTGATCAGTAAACAGTGATCAGTTATCAGGAAAATGGGGAGAAAAAAGCTGCCTGCTGCCTGCTCAAGCAAACAAGGTCATTAAACCTAAATAAAGCTTTGCGGGATCGAGGGCGATGAAATATATAGTGATTGGGGTTTATCGTCAAGCAACCCTGGGCCCATGCCACGCTGTGACGGATAAAATGTACTCAGTGATACATTTTACGCAACTAAACCAAGAGAGTCTGAAAATCTTAGGAAAAAACATGAATGCAAACTTCATTTTTGTACATGGAACTGGGGTGCGCCAACCAGCTTATCGCATAACTCTTAAGAAAATCCGCAAGCACTTGAAGAAAGAAGATAAGTCTTTTCCAGTCTATGAATGTTATTGGGGGGATCAGTGTGGCTCCAAGCTCAATGAAGGGGGAAAATCTATCCCGACGTTCGATACAAATCGTTCTGTTGGGGGATATCTGTCTGACGAAGACTACAAGATAGCACTTTGGCATTTACTCTATCAAAATCCTTTCTTTGAGCTAGAAATTCTCTCCCTACGCGAGCCAGAGAACAACTATACCCCTGGCCGGGAATTACCGGGGAAAGGTTTAGATCAAAGCATCAGAAACTTTACGCCACCTCAAGAATTGATTAATCGATTAGCTGAGGCAGGCATCAAGAAAGAAATCTTTCAGCAATCTAGAGATCGAATCATTGAAGACACAAATTATCAAAATGCTATCAATCAAGCTCAACTATCGACGATGGGGGATTATCGGTGGGCGATCGCCAAAGCCCTTGTTGCTCAAAGTGCCATTCTCGTTTCCGAAACCGACGGAGTGCAAGCACTCTGTCTTACGGGTGATAGCCGCGACCAAATTGTTACCGAGATCGTGAGTGCGATCGGGGGATCGGAAAGGGGAGTCGTCGATTGGGTTAAAAATTTGCTTCAAGAAAAGCTGCCGAAGCTACTAGATTCAGCAGTAGTTACCACTACTAATAGCATCTTGCAAATTCCCACCGGTTTGGCATTGAGAAAACGCGGTTCCCTCTCCGAATCTATTGCGGCTACCGCGGGCGACGTAATCATGTATCAGTCCCGAGGGCAAAAAATTCGCGACTTTATTCGAGAGAAGATTAAAGGCATCAAGAGCCGTCCCGCGATCTTGATCGCCCATAGTTTAGGTGGGATCGCGGCTGTCGATCTGTTACTGGAACCCGATCGGCCCGAAGTCGATCTGTTAGTTACGATCGGCTCGCAGGCTCCATTACTCTACGAGTGGAACGCGCTGACGAACATGGAATATCAAACAGGAGCTAGGCTTCCAGATACCTTCCCTAAATGGCTTAATATTTATGATGAGCGTGATTTTTTAAGCTATATTGGGTCTGGTATATTTCCCGATCAGGTTGAAGATATTAAAGTCTCTAACGGTCAGCCATTCCCCACATCCCACGGAGCTTATTGGAATAACCCCAAGGTCTGGAGTGCTATTTTCGAGAGGATACCTACATGAGTGAGCCTACTACCACTAAAGCCCTTTTGGTGGGCATCGAAAAATACGAAGCGGGCGAGAACTGGAATCTCAACGGCCCCGCCCATGATGTGATTCGGATGGCACAATGGTTAACGAAGCAGAATGTTCCTCCTGAAAACTTAACCATATTTCTATCCCCCTTAGATAACAACCAAGAAACGATAGAAAAAGCGAGAGAGCTTACTGGTTCTGAACCCGCTACCGCTACTAAATCAAATATTCAAAATGAGTTGAGTAGGCTTCAGTGCGATCGCGAGTCCGCCAGCCTGTTTTTGTTTTATTGGGGAGGTCATGGCTGGGTTACTCTGGAGGGAGAGCGACGATTATTTTATGCCGACGCTCGAAAAGATGACGAGAGAAATTTAGACTTCAACGACCTTTTGGTAAGCGCGTGTAGCGATTACTACAGAACAATGTCGCGACAGCTATTTATTGTGGATACTTGTGCGAACTATATACCGCAAATTAGGAATCCCCCTAGTGACCAGCTTGGCAAAAAAGAGCCTAGGTTCTTCCCTGAACAGTTTGTCTTATTTGCTGGAAAGTTAGGAGACCGGGCTAGAAATTTAGATTCGGAGGGAACTGGACTTTATACTAGGGAGTTACTGGCTGAGTTCGATCGCTTATCACCCAACGAGAGTTGGCCTCCAGACATGGAGGCGATATCCGCTCGTCTTCAACGTAAGTTTATAGACTTACGCAACCAAAAGTTAACCGAGCAAACGCCAACCTATTTATGGAATCGTGACTGGAGTGGCAACGAGCGTAATTTTGGACAGATGCCAGTTGCCCCAGTTCTTGAAATTACAACACCGCCTTTCACTGTAAAGATGCCAAGACGCTTAAGCGTACAAGAACTAAGCCAGTTACTAAATTTATTGACAGAAATTGATGCACTTAAAAATCGTCAACAGAGGGATAGAATTATCGATGTGTTACGTCCAGAAATTCGTAATAGTATTAGCAGATCAGATAATATCATAACTGATATTTTAAATATGTTTCAGACTTCACGCAATTACCTAGGAGGATTGAAGGAACTTCTGGATTCTATCGAGCTTTTCGCGTCAGGCTCGATTCAATTTCAGGCTCTTATACAAGAGATAACTAAAATATTATCTGAAGAACTATCTTAAGAAAGACTTTAATTAGAATTACATTTCAATACAATGTCACAGTCACATTCAGACAGAAAGTTAACAGTTCCGAGCATACGACAATTAAGCAATGCGCTGTGTGATTGTCCGTGTATTGTCAATATCAAAAGTCGAAATCGCATTTTATCGAACTTGAAAGAACAATACCCAAGTATAAACTTAGATCATAATAATCCTCATGTTTTAATTTCAAGAATAATCCTAAAGTTACAAAATTGCAAGGGAGCGTTAGAAAATTTTATTGAGCTTGTAGAAAATGAATCTGAAAGAAGATCACCTGAGAGGGGATATTTGAGACAAATTTTGCGTGAAATTTATCAATCTCCTTCTAATCCGCTTCTAAGACTTGAGGCTGATTCGTTTGTCATTTTCAGGCTTGATGCACGAGATAAAAAATATATTATTCCCTTACAATTTCCTAAATTAGAAGATGGTCAACTTCGACAAGCGATGCGATCACGAGATACTTGGAATATAATCATTACTTTTTGTAGGAGATTATATAGAGATTATATGGATGCTTATAAGTATATTGTAAGTGGGCAAATTTCTCTAGCCAAAATCAATATAAATGAGCTTCGTGGTAAATGTAATGATCTTGCTAATTACTTAACATCAAATTCTTTCGACAATGAATTGTTATCATTGGAACCAATTAGCACCCTCCAATTTATTCCGTACTGTATTGATCCCCTTCTTGAAACTATAGACTTCCATCCAAACAGCGAATACTTTATGTTAGGTCAGCAATTAGCCGAGTTTATTCCAAATCTATTACTTGAGGTAATAAATTTGAATTTGGCAACAGACGGTATTGTTATATATTCTGAAATTTCAATAAGGTTAGAGCCGAGAGAATTAATGCCAAAGGAGCTAAGTCAATTAAAAGATGGCTTTTTAGCCTGTGAAGCCTTTGCAAATCGTCAAAAAAGAAATGCTATTATTGATCTGTTGCGTACAATTATCAAAGCGAATATTTGTCGAGCAGATGATGATATTACTGATACGATTAATATAATAAAAACTGTACGCAATTACCCCGGAGGATTAAAAGAACTTTTAGATGCTCTAGAGTTATACGCTGTGGGCACTATCCAATTTTCCAATCTTAAACATCTTATAGATCGAATATTACCTACAGATTAAAGAACCATTTAGATATAACGATTTGGAAAAATGAACTACTTAAATTTTGCAGAGAAAAAACTATCGATCGCAGAGATAAAACTATTGAGAGATGCTTTACTTGACTGTCACAGCTTCCGGGATTATACTCGTCGTCGATTTATTGTAGATGAATTAAATCAACGCTACCCTTCTATAAATTTAAAATCTACTGATTCCGATCCCGGGATATTCACTTTACATTTGATCCAATTATGCCAAGATTATGATGGAGCATTGGAGTATTTAATTGAATTGATAGATGGAATATTTGAGCACAACTCATTAGGGGTTCAACATTTGAGAATGACTATTGGGAACATATTTTCATCACCCAAGGTTCCCAGTTTAATAAGAGAGGGAAATTCTTGGGTAATTCGTGTTAATCAGACTGGGCAGGTGATCAATATTCCTTTCGTCCGCTCTCCAATAGACGGAGACAAACTTAAGGAGGCAATAGAACTACCTTATATTTATACTTGGAAAGCAATTCATACACGTTGTGAGATTTTAATTAGAGACTTCATGAGTGTTTATAAATACATTTGGAGTGAACGAGTTAACTTAGTTATTGACCATTTACTAGATTTTCGAGAACGATGCAACATATTTTCTTATGATTTAGAAAAATTAGATCAAAGAATATTTACCTTCGAGCCAATCCAATATCTTAAAATCATTCCTTTTTGTATTGATCCATTACTCGACACTATGAGTTATCCACCAAAATCTAATTATTTTATATTAGAGCAGGAATTTTCTGAATTTATTATTGATGCACTTTTTGAAGCATTGCGTTTAGCGGATCGTATTCTTGAAGAATATATTGAACAGAAAACTGTATAATTAATTGCAAGGAGTAAGCCAATGAATGAACCAATTGAAATCTTTACTAATTCAGAAATAACTAAGTTTATTGATGACTGGGAGAAGTTTAAAGAGAGCTTGCCATCCTGGTTGGAAATCCGCTCTTATAAAAACACTTCCGATAGTCAGTTAAAACAGCTTCAGGAAAAACTTGAGTTTTGTATTACGGGAGGGAGATCGATTCAAGACCCCACTGAACGCACCCAACTTCAATGGATAGCGCGTGAAATTGGCGATTATATTTTTGGACTTTATGGAATATATATGTCTACAACAATTTTACCATTGGCAGAACAAGACCAGAATTTTTATGTTCCATACCCTCGAAATCCCTACTTTACGGGTCGAGAGGGGGAATTAGATGCCATTTATAGTTTCTTTGTTAGTTCAAAAAATTCTTCTAGTGTTCGCTCACTTGCTCTGGTGGGAATGGGGGGAAGTGGCAAAACCCAACTCGCGATAGAATACGCTTATCGATATAGCGAACAATATTCAGCTATTTATTGGCTACAGGCAGATGATATCGGCCTGTTTCTCCTTAGTGTTTCTGAGCTTGCTGAAGAACTCCTCCCTGATGAGTGTAAAGATAACGACCCTGAAGTTATGGCGGGCAATCTTAAAAGACACCTAGAGGAACAACAATCAGGATGGTTGTTGATTGTTGATAATGCTGATGACTTCTCTATTGTGAAAAAATATTTACCGAGGTCGAGCAAAGGAGATATTTTGATAACAACCCGATCATCTCAAATAGATCCTGCCATACATCAAATTCCCATATCTACTTTTCTACCCGATGAAAGTAAGTTGCTTTTACTGCGTAGGGCAAAACAGCTAAAAGAGATAACTGATTTCACACAACTTGATCCATCGGAGAATAAGGCGGCTGAAGAACTTACTCTTCAACTAGGAGGACTTCCTTTAGCCATTGACCAAGCAGGAGCTTATATTGGGAAAGAAAATATCACCGTAGAGAAATATTTAACCCGCTATCGGGACACAGAACGAGGAAAAAAACTTCGTCAAACACGAGGTAAACTATCGGGGGAACATACTTCCTCGTCCACAACCTATACTTTGGCTCTCGAACAGGTGGCTTTCAGAGATGAAGAAGCGGCAGAGTTGATTCGGATCTGCGCGTTTTTAGCCCCGGAATCCATCCCCAAAAGAATCTTTACTGAAAATCCCGATATTTGGGAAGGCTCGTTGGCGACTCGGTTACATAAGCCATCAGAATTTGATGAACTTTGCCAAGAAGCAACCCGTTATTCTTTGATTCAATGGGAATCTAAAAGGGAATTGCTTAGTATTCATGTAGTCGTTCAACAAGTTATTCGCGATGAGATAAGCCAAGAGGAGAAACAATCCTATATTCAAAAAGTAATACTAGCAGTAAACGCTATTTTTCCAAAAGAGATCGAGATTCGTTTTGCTTCACGAGAAGTCCTACGAAGTTGCGACCGCCTTTCATCTCAAGCGAGAACAGTTTTGGCGTGGACTAAAGATCGCTCCATTACAAGTTTAGCGATCGGCGATTTAATGAATAAATATAGCTATTACTTGATCGCACGATCTCGCTACAAGGATGCTAAAGATTTCTGTGAGTGTGCCGTAAAGTTCTGGAGAGACCTATCAACTTCTCAGGACTTATCGGCTGAAAACATAACAGAGATAGATTTGGGTCTTGCTAGTAGCTTGAATAATCATGCGGAACTTCTCCACGCTCAGGGGAATTACCGTGACGCGCGGCCGTTATTTGAGGAAGCTTTAAAGATTAGAAAGGATAAATTGTCTTTAGATGATCCAGACTATTTTTGGGTCGGACAAAGCTCACACAACTTAGCAAGACTCGAAGGAGATTTTGGAAATTATTTAACAGCCGAAGAACTATTTGACAAAGCTTTGAAGATAAACAAGAATACTCAAAGAGACGATTTACGCTTTCTGCTCGCCATAAGCCATAATGACTTGGCTAAATTATACCGATTGAAAGCTAACTTCTCTGAGGCTAATCTTAATTGCAAAAAGGCATTGACAATCAACCGAGAAATCTTTGGAAAAGATCATCCTTACATAGCTAGTAATCTAGATAATTTGGGAGATATTTATAAAGATCAAAGTCGTTATCAGGAAGCAGAAACGAAATATTTACAAGCACTTGAATTAAGAAGGAATTACTTCAGAGGAGAATATTATCCCGCGATCGCTGATAGCTATACTAGCTTGGCACGATTATATCAGGCGAGTAGAAATTTTGAAAAAGCCAAGTCTTATTATGATAAAGCCCTAGAAATACAAACGAAGTTATTTGATGATGATCACACTGATATTGCATCTAGTTATAATAATCTGGCGATATTATGTCAAGAGCAAAAACAAAATGAAGAATCTGAAAAGCTTTACAAAAAAGCATTAGATATATATAAAAAGTTTTTGAATTGTAATCATCCTGCTTTCGCAACCGTATATAATAATTTAGCTCTTGTTTACGATGAACAAAAATTATATCTTCAAGCCGAAGAATTTTATAAAAAAGCTTTAAAATTATACGAAGATACTCTAAGCAAAGATCATCCTTTGGTAGCTTTTTGTTCTGCGAACTTAGGCTTGTTCTATCAGAAGCAGGGGCGGTACGAAGAAGCCGAACCTCTTTTTCAACAAGCCTTAGCTTTACGGGAGCGACGGTTAGGAGAAGACGACCTTGATATTGCCCACAGTCTCGACAATTTAGCCTCGCTCTATCAGGACTGGGAACGCTACGAAGAAGCCGAATCTCTTTTCAAACAATCCTTGGAATTGAGTAAGCAACTATTAGGGGAAGACGACCTCGATATCGCCGACAGTCTCGACAATCTAGCCTCGCTCTATCAGGATTGGGAACGGTACGAGAAAGCCGAACCTCTTTTCCAACAAGCCTTAGCTTTGCGGAAGCGACTCTTAGAGGAAGACGACCTAGATATCGCCGACAGTCTCGACAATCTAGCCTCGCTCTATCAGGAATGGGGACAGTATGAGGAAGCCGAACCTCTTTTCAAACAATCCTTGGAATTGAGTAAGCGACGATTAGGGGAAGACGACCCCGATATCGCCTACAGTCTCGACAATTTAGCCTCGCTCTATCAGGATTGGGAACGCTACGAAGAAGCCGAGCCTCTTTTCAAACAATCCTTAGCTTTACGGGAGCAACTATTAGGGGAAGACGACCCCGATATCGCCTACAGTCTCGACAATCTAGCCCTGCTCTATCAGGATTGGGAACGCTACGAAGAAGCCGAGCCTCTTTTCAAACAATCCTTAGCTTTGCGGAAGCGACTCTTAGAGGAAGACGACCCCGATATCGCCTACAGTCTCGACAATCTAGCCCTGCTCTATCAGGATTGGGAACGGTACGAAGAAGCCGAGCCTCTTTTCAAACAATCCTTAGCTTTACGGGAGCAACTATTAGGGGAAGACGACCCCGATATCGCCTACAGTCTCGACAATCTAGCCTCGCTCTATCAGGATTGGGAACGGTACGAGGATTCCGAGCCTCTTTTCAAACAATCCTTAGCTTTACGGGAGCAACTATTAGGGGAAGACGACCTCGATATCGCCTATAGCCTCGACAATCTAGCCTCGCTCTATCAGAACTTGGAACGTTACGAGGAAGCAACAGAATCGTTAACTCGGTTATTGAGCATCCTAGAGCGATCTTTTGGTTCGGAAGAGCCATATATCATCAGCCTTAAAGATCGGTTGAACAAAGTCAGGAAATAGAGATATCATCCTTATCTGTCAGTATTATGCGAGTTATTACTAGGAAAAAGGCTGGAATCGTTGATCGGGCAAGAGTAGAGAGAACTTACTCTTCTCGACCCCGATCGAGGGAAAGTTCCCGTAACTTCAGTCTGAAATCCTTGTCAGCAGAGGAGTTCAATCTCTTGTAACCTCTCTCGAAGAGTGAGCCGAAAAATCAAGGTTTGCCTCGATCGATCAAGAAACATTATTAATAATATTTATCGATCCAACGTCGAATTTTCATTAAATTATGCTTCCGATAAAAGACAATGTAAGTTACAATGTCGGTTACGCGCTTATTGGGAACGTACTTAGTTAAACTTAATTCTATGAGCAAAATCTCCATTAGTAGTGCTTCCATCACTGCGCCGATGGGAATGGTTGTTGGCACTGCTCAAGTTAGTCCGGATATTCAAGAGCCATCCCTGGCAAGGTTGGCCTATCGTCGTGCTAACCGAGGCATGACCACTTTGGAGACGGTAAAACCGTCCTTGGGTACGGATAGCTTGAGACCTTCTCGGAAGAGACGGCCTAAGCGTCGGAAGCGCAGTACTTGCCCTGAGCTTAAAAGAAATCGCTCGAAAAGCGAAGAAGGAGAAGTACCCTCAAACCCATTCATGCCTCAAGTCCTTAAACAGACATAAAGGTTCGGTTGATCGAGGGTGACAACATATACAATGATTGGGGTTTATCGTCAAGCAACCCTAAGCCTATGCCACGCCGTGATGACTTAAAGAAAATCCTAATCTTGGGTGCTGGCCCAATTGTCATCGGACAAGCCTGTGAATTCGACTATTCGGGGACTCAAGCCTGTAAAGCCCTACGAGAAGAAGGTTATGAGGTAATTTTAGTCAATTCTAACCCCGCCTCGATCATGACCGATCCAGAAATGGCTGATCGCACCTACATTGAACCAATTCTGCCGGAAATTGTCGAGAAAATTATCGCTAAAGAACGTCCTGATGCGATTCTACCGACTATGGGTGGTCAAACTGCCCTCAATACCGCCGTCGCTTTAGCCAAAAGCGGCGTTTTGGAAAAATATAACGTGGAACTGATCGGGGCAAAACTTCCCGCTATTGAAAAAGCCGAAGATAGGGAACTATTCAAAAAAGCAATGGAGAAAATCGGTGTTCCCGTCTGTCCTTCGGGGATTGCCAACAATTTGGAGGAGGCAAAAGCGATCGGTCATCAGATCGGTTCCTATCCTCTCATTATCCGGCCAGCCTTCACTTTAGGGGGAACGGGGGGCGGTATTGCCTATAACCAAGAAGAATTTGAACCGATGGCTCAGTATGGGCTAGATTGTTCGCCCACATCGCAAATTCTCGTCGAAAAATCCCTAATTGGCTGGAAAGAATACGAATTAGAGGTCATGCGCGATCTAGCCGATAACGTGGTGATCATCTGTTCGATCGAAAACTTTGACCCGATGGGGGTTCATACCGGCGACTCGATTACGGTTGCGCCCGCCCAAACCCTAACCGATAAAGAATACCAACGCCTCCGGGACTATTCTAAGGCAATTATTCGGGAAATTGGCGTAGAAACCGGCGGATCAAACATCCAATTCTCCGTTAATCCCACTAACGGCGACGTAATCGTGATTGAGATGAATCCCCGGGTATCCCGTTCTTCGGCCCTGGCATCGAAAGCCACGGGATTCCCGATCGCTAAATTTGCCGCTAAACTAGCAGTAGGCTACACTTTAGACGAAATTCCCAACGATATCACCAAAAAAACTCCTGCTTCCTTTGAACCGACTATCGATTACGTCGTCACCAAAATTCCTCGCTTTGCCTTCGAGAAATTCCCTGGCTCCCAACCGATTCTAACCACCCAGATGAAATCCGTCGGGGAAGCTATGGCTATCGGTCGAACTTTCCAAGAATCCTTCCAAAAAGCACTTCGCTCCCTAGAAACGGGACGTTTTGGCTTTGGTTGCGATAAAATCGAAACTCTCCCCCCCCTCTCGGAAGTCCGGGCCAGTTTGCGGACACCTAACCCCGAACGAGTTTATAGTATCTATCATGCTTTTAAATTGGGCATGAATGGGGAGGAAATCCACGAACTAACTGGGATTGATCCCTGGTTCCTCGATAAATTGGCTGATTTGATGGAAACTGAGAAGTTTCTCAAACGAACTCCCCTGAAAAGTCTCAGCCAAGAGGACTTATTCGCCATTAAACAACAGGGTTTTAGCGATCGCCAAATCGCCTTCGCCACCAACACCAGAGAGGACGAAGTAAGAAGTTATCGCAAGGGTTTGGGTATTATTCCCGTTTATAAAATGGTGGATACCTGTGCGGCGGAATTTGAGGCTCTAACACCCTATTATTATTCCACCTACGAACCGGTAGAATCGGAAGTGTTACCCTCCGATAAACGCAAAGTGATGATCCTCGGTGGTGGACCGAATCGCATCGGCCAGGGAATAGAATTTGACTACTGTTGTTGTCATGCCGCTTTTTCCCTTAGTCAAGCCGGTTTTGAGACGATTATGGTCAACTCTAACCCGGAAACTGTCTCCACCGATTACGATACCAGCGATCGCCTTTACTTTGAACCCCTGACTAAAGAAGATGTCTTAAATATCATCGAAGCGGAACAACCGGAGGGTTTAATTATTCAATTCGGTGGGCAAACTCCCTTAAAACTGGCGGTTCCCCTGCAAAAATATTTAGAATCGCCTAATTGTCCGGTAAATACCAAAATTTGGGGAACTTCACCGGATTCGATCGATACTGCTGAAGATCGGGAACGTTTTGAACAAATCCTCCGACGATTAGATATCCGACAACCTGCCAACGGTATTGCCCGCAGTTTCCAAGAATCCCAAGCAGTGGCTAAACGCATCGGTTATCCTGTGGTAGTACGTCCGTCCTACGTTTTGGGCGGTCGGGCAATGGAAATCGTCTATTCCGATAGCGAATTGGAACGCTATATGAAGTACGCGGTACAGATAGAACCGGATCACCCGATTTTAATCGATAAATTCCTCGAAAATGCCATCGAAGTGGATGTGGATGCCCTGTCAGATGCGACGGGAACAGTCGTTATCGGGGGATTAATGGAACATATCGAACAAGCTGGCGTACATTCGGGTGATTCTGCCTGTTCTATCCCCCATACGTCCCTGAGCGCCTCGGTTTTAACCACAATTCGACAATGGACGGTGGAACTAGCGAAAGCTCTAAAAGTAATCGGTTTGATGAATATCCAGTACGCGGTGCAGGGGGAGACAGTTTATATCTTAGAAGCGAATCCCCGCGCTAGTCGTACTGTTCCCTACGTTTCCAAAGCAACGGGAGTTCCTCTGGCAAAAGTTGCCTCCCTCGTCATGTCGGGCCGAACCCTAACGGAATTGGGTATCATCAGCGAAGCAATTCCCCGTCATATTGCCGTGAAAGAAGCGGTTTTACCCTTCCAGAAGTTCCCCGGTGCTGATACTCTCCTGGGACCAGAAATGCGTTCTACAGGCGAAGTAATGGGGATTGACAGCGATTTTGGCAAAGCTTTCGCTAAAGCAGAAATGGCCGCTGGCGTGATTTTAGCCACCAGTGGGACGGTTTTTGTCTCGATGAGTGATCGCGATAAAACCCCCATGGTTCCCGTGGTTAAGGATTTGCAATCCCTCGGTTTTCGCGTCGTCGCTACTTCCGGAACTCGTGAAGTTTTGTTAGAAAACGGTTGCGAAAATATCGATTTAGTGCTAAAGATTCACGAGGGTCGTCCCCACGTTATCGATTGGATCAAAAATGACTGGATTCAGTTTATTGTCAATACTCCCAGTGGTGAAGAATCCCAAAACGATGGCCGACAAATTCGCCGTACTGCCCTCGATTATAAGTTACCAATTATCACCACTATCGCCGGGGCAAAAGCGACGGTAGCGGCCTTAAAATCCCTGCAATCCCAACCTTTAGAGGTGAAAGCTTTACAGGATTATCTCGCCTAATTTCAGTTATCAGTTATCAGTTATCAGATGTGAGTTATCAGTAATCAGTAAACAGTTATCAGTTCACTGATTACTGTTTACTGTTCACTGAAAATACACCCCAATTCATAATTCATAATTCATAATTCCTATGACCGATACTCTAAACGACTATAAAAACCTAATTAGTGAACTGATTAACCGTTATCAAAACCGCGTCGATTTCCTGACAATTCGTCTGGAAGAAGCGCGGGGGACAAATATTCTACTGCGTTCCGAACGGGTGGAAACCCTTAGCGAAGGTATTGCTATCGGTGGTCAGGTACGCGCTTGTTATAAAGGAGGTTGGGGATTTGCCAGCTTTAATCAATTATCCAGTTTACAGGAACGATTAGAATATGCGATCGCTGCTGCCCGTTTAATTGGGGAAGAAGAAACCCTGATTGCTCCGGTAGAACCTGTAATTATCTCCTGTGAATTGCCTTTAACGGGAACAGATCCGCGTTTAGTACCATTAGCCGATAAAAAAGCCCTCTGCGATCGCTATAATAACCTATTGCGTCAACACCATGCCAGTATTGCCACCACTTCCGTCCGTTACAGCGATAGCAGTCAACATATTCTTTTAGCCACTTCTGACGGGACTTTAATCGAACAAAAATGGTCAGACGTAGAAATGCGTTTTTCGGCCACCGCTAGAGATGGGGACAGTGTACAAACAGGCCGGGAAACCACCGGTTCCCGAAAAGCTTTCGAGGATCTGGTCAATTTAGAAGAACAGGTGCAAGGGTCGGCTAAACGGGCCGTAGAAGCCCTAGTTTTGCCCCCTGTCAAGGGCGATACCTACACCGTCGTCATAGATCCGATTTTAACCGGTCTGTTCGTCCATGAGGCTTTTGGCCACCTTTCCGAGGCAGATATGTTATACGAAAATCCTGACCTTTTGGAAGTGATGAGCATGGGCAAACGTTTTGGACCGGATAACCTGCAAATCTTTGACGGAGCAGGTCCAGAAGGTCATCGGGGCAGTTATTTTTATGACGACGAGGGAACCCCCGCAACCACGACTCAGTTAATTAAAGATGGGGTTTTGGTGGGAAGACTGCATTCGCGGGAAACGGCGGGCAAATTAGGCGAAAAACCGACCGGTAACGCCCGTTGTCTCAATTATCATTATCCGCCCATTGTCCGCATGACCAACACTTGGATTGAACGGGGAACCACTGCGGTTAAAGAGTTATTTTCGGGGATAAAAACGGGAGTTTATGCCCAAAATTGGCAGGGAGGCATGACTAACGGCGAAATGTTCACTTTTAGCGCTGGGGAAGCTTGGATGATTCGCGATGGAGAAATTGCTGAACCGGTTAAAGATGTGACTCTCTCCGGTAATGTTTTTAAAACCCTAGCCAATATTGAGGCAATTGGTGATGATTTCCACTGGGATGAGTCGGGAGGCTGCGGAAAAGGGGGTCAAAGTGGTTTACCCGTCGGCTGCGGTGGCCCCAGTCTCCGCATCCGCGATGTGGTCGTCGGGGGAGAAGCAGATATTCAGTGATCAGTAAACAGTGATCAGTAAAGAGTGAAAAGACAGTGGGCAACTACTATTTAATAGTAATAACTGATAACTGATAACTGATAACGGCTCTTCTGGTTTTTGTGTGGAAGGAAGAAGAATAGGGATAATTTGGGTGCATCTCAATTTTTGGGTGCACGCAGTTCGATCAACTCACTGACCACGGTGCGCCCCTACCATTGGCGCAATAATGTTATTGTAGGGGCGAATTGCATTCGCCCTGACAGCCGCAGTCTATCTCATCTTATCGTCACTGTCTTCAATTTCTTGCTCATCCTGATTGATTTCTTCTTTAAATCCCCGTAAAGTTTTCCCCAAAGCTGCCCCAAATTCGGGTATTTTTTTCGGTCCAAATATCAGGACAACAACCACTGCAATAATTACTATTTCTGGCCAACCTAATCCAAACATAATCTTGAAAGTAAAAAGTAAAAAAAGAGAAAGCAGTCAGAATTCAGGAGTCGGAAACTTAACGGTAATAACTGATAACTGATCACTAATAACTGACTCTATGCTGTCACTTCAGCGCGTTTATAAGCTTCATCGAGGACTTCTGAGAGAGTTGGATGGGTGTGGATGCGGAAAGCGAGTTCATGGACAGATTTACGTTCAGCGATCGCATTAGCCGCTTCTTGAATTAAATCCGATGCGTGGATACCGATAATATGAACACCGAGTAATTCCCCTGTATCCTGACGATAAACGACTTTAGCGATGCCTTCCGTTTCTCCTTCCGCTAAAGCTTTAGAATTTCCCTTAAAATAGGTCTTGACAGCAGCGACCTTATACCCTTCTTGCTGTGCCAAGGCTTCTGCTTGCGGTTCCGTTAAACCCACATAACTAATTTCGGGGTGGGTAAAAGCGGCGGCGGGAATACTGCGATAATCGATGGTTTTTGGGCGATTACAGATATTTTCAATGGCTATTACCCCTTGACCCGAAGCAGCGTGAGCTAACATCATTTTACCCGTAGCATCGCCCACGGCCCAGAGATGGGGAATCGGTTCACCGTCCTGAATTACCTGCATTTTGTCATTAACCGCAATAAAACCGCGTTTATCCAGTTCTACCCCCACAAATTCCAATCCGAGATTCTTGGTCGCTGGGATTCTTCCTGTAGCGACCAAACAAGCATCTACCTCTAAAATTTCGATCGCTTCTTTGCTTTTTGCGTCCACCAGTTCAATGGCCACAGGATTCCCCGGTTTAATACTTTTTGCCAAAACTCCCACATAAGTCTCTATATCTCTAGGTTTAATCAGAACTCTTTCCGCGATTTTCGAGATTTCTGGGTCAAATCCTGGCATGAGACTATCTAAAGCTTCGATCATCGTCACTTCACAACCCAAAGCGGTGTATATATCCGAAAATTCTAGACCGATATAACCACTACCGATAATTGCAATCCACTTGGGTAAAGTTTCTAATCTAATGGCCTCATCGCTGGTAAAAACCGTTTTATGATCAATCTCGATCCCCGGTGGGACAAAGGGAACCGACCCCGGACAGAGCATAATATCCTTAGCGGTGTAGATTTTTTCGCCACTATCCCCGATGACGCTAACTTTTTGTGGGCCGGCGATTTTTCCCCAACCGTGGATAGTATCAACCTTGAGACGTTTAAGACTATTAGTGAGATCGCCTCTAATTTTACTGACAAGGTTGTTAGCATGATCGGCAATGGTCGGACGGTCAAAATTAACGTCACCGATAGCAATACCTAGACTTTTCAGATGATCCCTATCGGCCAATTCGCGCACTCGTCCCGAGGCTGCCAGTAAAGCTTTAGAGGGAATACAACCGCGATTGACACAGGTTCCTCCCATATCTTTGGCTTCGATAATAGCTGTTTTTAGCCCACATTTGACTGCGTGTAGGGCTGCCCCGTGGCCACCAACTCCAGCACCGATAATAATTAAATCGTAGTCGAATTCACTCATCGAAAATTTTGGGTCTGAAACCCCGTCGTTCTACGACGGCTTTACCGTTAAATATTAGCACATTTACGAAATATATGCTAAAATGTGAGACATGGAAAAAGCCTATTCGTTTCGATTTTACCCCACACCCGAACAAGAGTCGCTATTGCGGCGCACTTTGGGCTGTGTAAGATTGGTTTACAATAAGGCACTCCACCTCAGAACACAAGCATGGTACGAAAAGCAAGAAAGAGTAGGATATACTGAAACTTCTTCAATGCTAACCGATTGGAAAAAGCAAGAAGAATTAGACTTTTTAAACGAAGTTAGTTGTGTACCTTTACCACAAGGGTTAAGACACCTACAAACAGCTTTCACTAACTTCTTTGCTGGTCGTACTAAGTATCCTAACTTTAAGAAAAAACATCAAGGAGGAAGTGCCGAATTTACTAAGTCAGCTTTTAAATTTAAAGACAGACAAATCTATTTAGCCAAATGCACAGAACCTTTACCGATTCGCTGGTCAAGACAAATCCCAGAAGCTTGTGAACCAAGCACAGTAACATTCAGATTACATCCTTCTGGACGTTGGCATATCTCAATAAGATTTGATGACCCAACAATTAAACCCTTACCCCCAACCGATAAAGCCATCGGAATTGACTTAGGAATTAGTAGCCTCGTGATTACCAGCGACGGTGACAAAGTATCTAATCCCAAGCATTTTAAAAACCATTATCAGAGACTGCGAAAAGCACAAAAAAATCTTTCTAGAAAACAGAAAGGGTCAAAAAATCTGGAAAAAGCGAGAATCAAAGTAGCCAAAATTCACGCTCAAATCACCGATAGTAGAAAAGACCATTTACACAAGCTAACCACTCAATTAGTTCGTGAAAATCAAACGATTGTGGTTGAGAATTTAGCCGTCAAGAATCTGGTCAGAAATCCGAAATTATCTCAGGCAATATCTGACGTTAGTTGGGGAGAAATTACCCGACAATTAGCCTATAAATGCCGTTGGTATGGGAGAAATTACATCGAAATAGATAGATGGTTTCCT
>VYMC01000067.1_pt1 | contig 30002 bp, 16 predicted proteins | sample 5115301 | NCBI WGS metagenome assembly VYMC01 (sample SAMN12291802, study PRJNA351875) | freshwater metagenome | isolation source: freshwater lake | place: USA: Michigan, Wintergreen Lake | collected 2013-08-08 | reverse complement strand
AAACGAATCATTTCTATAGCAGCTTCATTGGGTTTGAGAGTCTTTGCTACTTCTCTCCATCCAATATGAAGTGTATCAATTACATCAATTTTTTCTCCTAGTTTCTTAGAAATTTCTTTCTCAATTGAGTTAGCTTCTTCTTCAAGTTCATCTAAATTTTTATTTTGCCTCATTAACTCTTGTTTGCTAAGTGAATAGAGCTTACCAAGTTGGTCTTTCTTTTCACGCCATTCTTCATACTTAGCTATTAAGTCTTGATTGCCTGATTTCAAAACGTTAGCTTTCATTTTCTTTGAGTAATTAAGAAGGAGACCTTTCGTGGAAGTAAACATTCTATACATTTTATCAAGAAGAATGGGATTATCATCTTTTCTATCTGCAACGTAGCAGTAGAACATATCATAGCGTTCTTTAAGTAGGGCATAGAACTTAGTTTTTTCAGATTCAGAATAATAAGGGAAGTACTTTTCAATGATGTTCTGATAAATATTGAATGATTTGTTATAGTAAGCTTCTGCTTGCTCATATTCTTTCATTTCTTTTAATATACCTCCAAAAGAATGCATTGCATTAGCATAGTTCAAGCTATTTGGCTCATATATTTCACTAGCGAGTTGAACAACTTCTTTCAAATAATTGTAAGACTCTTTGTAATTACCTTTTATCCAATTTACAATTCCAAATGCCTTTAAACATTTAGAGTATAAAGGATGATTTTTACTAAGTTTATCTAATATCTTTGGTGTAATAAGTTTAAGATTTTCTAGAGCTTGGTCATATTCCTTTGTACTCATTTGGAGCTGAATAACATTGTAGAAAGTTGTAAAATTATTAATATTCAAATCACTTAAAAGTTTAGTTTTCATTTCTTGAGTTTTAGCCATGATAGGTGCTGCTTCATCTTTTAAACCAAGTTCTGTGTATAGAATAGCAAGATTCAAAGCAGATGAGATTGTAAGTCCATCAGTATCACCAAGTAATTTTGAACTTATATCATAAGATTCTTTCATAAAAACTTTAGCTTTATCTTTATTACCTATTGTTTTATAAAGTAAACCTAAATTAATTGCACTATTTATGTATGAAGAATTGTTAATTCCGTTAAATTCTTTTTTGATTTTTATAGATTCAAGAAGTAATTTTTCTGCTTCTGGATATTTGCCAATTGAATAGTAATATTGCCCAAGATTATTTAGTGTTTTAGCAAATGAAGTATCATTGTCTAAACCCATTTGCCTTTTTATATCAATTGATTCAAGTAATAATTTTTCTGTTTTATCACCATAACCCATTGATTGATATATAACAGATAGATTATTGAGATTACGAGCGTATCGAGGGCTGAATTTTTCGTTCACTAACATTTTCTTTTCTTTCGTAAAGTAATCTTCAGCTAATCTAAGTTCGCCTTTTGCAAAGTAAACCCTACCAAGTTTACTATATACAGCAGCTACTTGCTCTGAGGTATCACCATATTGCTCTTTAGCTAATTTTAAAGCTCTTTCAGCCACTTCTCCGGCTTCTTTATAATTTTTCTGTTTTAGGAATTCATCTGATTTTTTGATGATTTCTTCTAAATCTTGGCTTAAAAGTAGAGTAGAAGCAAAGATTGTGAGTAGGATTAATTTAAAATTCATTATTTATCAATGTTTGGTTTAAACTTTAAGATGAAAATAATTAATTTTGTCTTATAATTTTGAAGGAGTAGGATTGAAATTACTACTAAACAATATTAGGGCTGTTTTTCCTAATCAAGAAATAGATAAATACCTGAATATTTTAATTGAAAATGGTAGAGTAGAAGCCATAACTAATGAGGATATACATCACTATGATGAAAAAATAGAAGGTGATGAGTTAATATTGGTGCCAGGTTTGTCTGATATACATGTTCATTTCAGAACACCAGGACAGACTCATAAAGAAGATTTATCAACTGGAGCGGCCTCTGCTTTAAACGGTGGATTTACGTCAGTTGTTTGTATGCCTAATACTTCTCCAGCTATTGATAACTTATTGACTTACAAATACTTAAAAGAAGAAGCTAAGAAAGAAATATTAGATATTTATTTTTCTGCTGCAATTACAAAAGGTAGAAAAGGTGAGGAACTATCTGATATTTATAGCTTATACGATGAAGGAGTTTTATTCTTCACTGATGATGGAGATCCTATTGAATCCCCCTCAATGATGAATAGAGCATTGAGATATGCTGGTGCAAGAAATATAATGTTATCTCAACATTGTGAAGAGAAATCTATAACTCGTGGATTTTCTATTGATGAATGTGAAGCTTCAACTAAATACGGATTAATTGGTTACCCTAAAGTAGCAGAAGAGCTTATAATTCAAAGAGATATATTGCTGACTCATTACAATAATGCAAGGTACCACGTTCAGCATATAAGTTCTGGAGGTTCTATAGATTTAGTAAGAGAAGCTAAAAAGAAAGGAATTAATGTAACTGCAGAAGTTGCTCCACATCATTTTTCACTTACAAATGAAATATTTCTGGATAAGTTAGACTCTAATTTTAAAATGAATCCTCCTTTAAGAAGCAAAGTTGATATAGAAAAAATTATAGAAGGTCTAAAAGATGATACTATTGATTTAATTGCAACTGACCATGCTCCTCATACTGATGCGGAAAAATCAGAATTATTCGAAGAAACACCAAATGGAATTGTAGGACTTGAAACAAGTCTTGGAGTTACTTTAACATATCTTTACCATAAGAAGCATTTATCTATTGTTAAAATAGTAGAAAAAATGTCAGTAAATCCAAGACAGCTAGTTGGTTTAAAAGAAATACTATTGGAAAAAGGTGAGGTTGCAAACTTTACAATCATAGATTTAAACACTGAATGGATAGTCAACAAAAATAAATTTAAGTCGAAATCTAAGAATACACCATACGATGGAATGACATTAAAAGGTAAACCAGTTATGGTAATTAAAGATAAAGAAATAATAAAATCAAATCTATAGGAGCAAAAAAATGAGTAATACACCAAATTACCCTAAAAATGACGATTTAGATATCCAAATGAAAGATTTAATGAAAAGAGAAATGTTAGCAAAAATTGAAGAAAGAATTAACAATGGGGATAAAGAAGTACTTAGTGCATTTAAAATTCTCCTTGAAGAAGAGGATTCTGATAGAACTAAATTTTAAATATAATCCACATTATGTAAACTAATTTAAATGTAGTTCTACTCTTACTCTCAAATAAAAGAAGTTACAAATTGCTTGATTTCAAAAAAATACTTTTCTCACCTTTAAGTCTGTTTTTATGTATAGTTATTATTTGGCAATTACCTTACGGTAACTATATTTGCTACCCATTTACAATTTTATCAACATACTTTCATGAAATTTCTCATGGCTTTACTGCATTATTATTAGGTGGTGATTTTCTTAGTTTAGATTTAAACTCAGATGGCTCGGGAACAGCCTATCATACTAATAATTTATTTTTAGGAAGTATAGGCAACGGGATTGTTGCACTTTCAGGACCTATTGGACCTACTCTATTTGGTTACCTAATTTTAAAGCTAACCAATGAAAAGAATTCTAAGGTAATATTATCTATACTATTGATATTATTACTACTTAGCACTGTTGTCTATGTAAGAACTTTATTTGGAATATTGTTCCTTTTATTAATTATGCTTTTGTTAGGATATTTGTTAGCAAAAGGCACTAATAACTTAATATATAAAGTACTTAATATTATTGCTTTACAAGCATTTTTCTCTATGTGCAATGGGATTGGTTACTTTTTTTCAAAAGGTGGTATTATTAATGGAAAAACTTATTCTTCTGATACTTATATTGCTGAACAAACTTTGATTCTACCCTATTGGATTTGGGCAACTTTGATAATCTTACTTTCAATAGTTTTACTATTAGATGTATTAACTAAGTCATTGAATTACAAAACTACTAACGAACATTTACAATTAAACAGATGAAGCAAATGAAATACTCTAAGTTATTGATAATTATAGCATTACTGATGTCGTCAATTGTATGCTTTTCAAAAAAGAAGTTTACTTTTGATGAAGCTATGAAATTCAAAAATTTAAACAATATAACCATTTCTGAAGATGGAAGTTATTTAGCTTTTCTATCAAATCCAGATAGAGGTGATGGCGAAGTACAAGTTTTATCAACAACAGACTCGACAAAGAAATTTGTCATTGAAAGAGGTGCTATACCTTTTGGTATGTCAAAACAAGGCAATGTCTTTGCCTGCTATCAATTACAATCAACATTAGATATTCTTAATGCAAAAAGTGATAAAGATAAGTCTAAAAAAGATTTGTACTTAATACATTTAGATAAAGGAAGTAATAGATTGTTTGAGAATGTAAGTGCATATCAAATTAGTAATGATGGTAATTGGCTTATTTATAAGAAATATGTTGATAAGCAGGAAAGCAAAGATGAAAAGAAGAAAAAACCGTTAGGGGATACATGGAATTTACATCACATTAATTCAAATACTGATATAGTAATAAACAATGTTACTGATTACTTAATGGACTCAACTTCTACTTATTTATTCTATTGTATATCTGATGAAAAAGGTAAAAAAGATGGATTGTATTATAAGAATCTGAAAGAGCCATTTGCACCCGAATTCCAAGTTAATGTTTCAAAGAATAATGTGTTTTCAAATTTTAGTTTTTCAAATAAAAGGCAATTGTTGTCATACTCACAAGGATTATATGATAGTACCTTTAAAGTGCCTTCAAACGATATTTATATTTATGACATTAATACTAAAAAAAGTAAGTTGATAATTAAAGATTCAACATTTAAAGGTTACTACATTCCTTACAAAAACAAACTTGAATGGAATACAGATGGTACATTACTTTATTTTGGTATGAAACCCGAAAGTGAAAGGTATGATAAAAACGAAGTAAAAGCGAAATTCACAAAGGATAATTTGTTTGATTATAATGAGATTAGAAAAGAAACACAAATGTATCTTTGGCATTGGAAAGATGATGAAATAGTTACGAAAAAGAAAAAAAGCTGGGATACTGAAAAAGATAAGTTCTACTACTCTATTTATAATGTTGATTCAAATCAAATAGTGTTCATTTCAGATCAAAAAGGTACACTAATAAAGAATGATAATACTGACTTTGCTATGTTGTATAAAGATTCAGCATATAAAGAATTAGAACTTTACAACGGAAGCTATATTGATGTATTTAGTGTAAATCAGAAGACTGGATTATCAAAATTAGTTGCAACAAAATTAGGTGAGAATGCAAGTCTATCAACAACAGGTAAATATATTGCCTATTATAAAGATTTAAAGTGGTTTATTTATGAAAATCAAACTAGTAACAGAATTGTAGTTAACGATTACATTAAAACTGACTTTCATGAGCTAAAACATGATGTACCTGAAGAACCAGGAAGTTGTGGTTATCTTGGATGGTCTCAAAATGACAGTCTTTTTTATTTGTATGATAACTATAAGATTTGGAAATTTAATCCTTTTACTAAACTTTCTTCAAAGCTTTTTGATTTTGTAAATGAAACAGAATACAGAGTCAAAAAAAGAGAAAATACATACAGTGTATCAGATAATGACACACTGTATGTTAGCTTTCAAAACAAAAGAAATAAAGAAAGTGGCTTGTTAGCTTTTAATTTGAAAGAAAATAAGATAATGAATAAAGTAGAAGGGAAGTACTACTATAGAAATATTTTTTGGTCAAAAAGTGGTAATTCTTTAGTTTATCAAAGAGAAAATCAAAATGAATTTTATGATTTACATTTAGCGAAAAAAGATTTAAGTGATTCTAAACAATTTACTAACCTACACAATGAGATTAAAGATTATGAAGGTAGTAATATTAAAATCATTGATTATAAAACAAGCTATGGAGATTCTTTACAGGCTTATATAATGCTACCTGAAAGCTATAAAGTAGGTGATAAACTTCCGGTTTTGATTTACTTTTATGAAAGAATGAGTGATAATGCTTATCAATTTAATTTACCTGCTTTAAATCATAGACCTTGTTATCAAGTATATTTAAATGAAGGATATGCAATTTTGTTTCCTGATGTCAAATACTATAATGGTTCACCAGGTGATAATGCACTCTCTGCTTTAAATGCTGCTACAAAAAAAATAATTGATATTGGACTTGCAGATTCTAACAAAATTGCTATTTGGGGACATAGTTGGAGTGGTTACCAAGGTGCATATATCTCAACAAAAACTAATTTGTATAAAGCAATAGTATCTGGAGCACCTGTGGGAAATATGACTTCAGCTTACTCAGGAATAAGAACTGAGTCAGGACGTGCAAGACAATTTCAATATGAAAAGCAACAATCTAGAATAGGAGGAAACTTAATTGATTCATTAAATTCTTACATTAGGAATTCACCTGTCTTCTTTGCAAACAAAATGGAAGTACCTTTACTAATAGCTCATGGTGATTTAGATGAAGCTGTACCTTTTTCACAAGGAGTCGAGTTACATTTAGCAATGAAAAGATTTAATAAAAATTGCATATTACTTCATTATGAAAATGAGCCTCACCATCTGAAGAAATATGCAAATAAGGTAGATTATGCTATTAGAATGAAAGAGTTCTATGATCACTACATTCTTGGCAAGAAAGCACCAGATTGGCTACTTAATGGTATAGAATATAAAGGAGATTTCAATAAATAGTTTCAATAAATACTTTGAGCAATTAGATTCCAAATCTCAAAGAAATTTAGGTTACTTTGTATTTGCATCTTTACATTTATTAGTTTATTTAATAGTAGGTGTTGAAGGTAACTTCGCTAGATTTGATGATTTTGCATATTTTAAGCCGGTAAGTATTTTTTTAGAAACAGGAAAAACAACAATAACTGGATGGTCATCTATGTCCCTAGTTGGACATATATGGCTAGGTGCTTTATGGAGTAAGATTTTTGGGTTAAGCCATGAAAACTTAAGAATTTACATTCAAATTATCCACTTCTTATTATCTATAATAACTTTTGGTATTTTAAATAGAGTATCAAAAAATAAATTATTAAATATTGTACTTACAATCGTATTTACTTTTTCTACACCTTTGCAATATATATCTTTCACTTTTATGACAGATATACCATTTCTTCTATTCTTTCTTTTATCGGTTTACTTTTTTATAACTTATCTCCAAGAAAGGAAGAAAAGTAACTATTACATATTCTTGTTCACACTGGTTTACTCTGTTTTAATTAGAGAGGTTTCAATGGCATTTGGTTTAAGTGCTACTTTAGTACTTCTAATTGAAAGAATAAAGAATGATTCTAAAACAAATTGGTTCTTGATTTTACTGCCACTATTTGCAACTATTAGTACTTTTATGTTATTTAAATTTTGGGTTGAGTATTACCATGGTTTGCCCAAAAATTTAGAATTTTCTAGAAATGTATTATTGGAAAAGTTGACTAATCCTATTTTGTTTGCTAGAGCATACCTTAAAAATTCAGTTCTTTTTCTATGTTATATAGGTATTATATTGCTTCCATTGATTAATTTCAATATGTTCAAGAGAAACCTGATAGCATTTTTAATTGGAGTATTATCAATGATAATTATCATGCTCAATACTTCTATACAATTTAGTTTTACTTTTATTTTCATGGGGAATCTTTTGTTCGTAGATAATTTAAATAATAAATTTAACGATCCAACATATTTACACTCAATAAACCTCATTATTACTCCAATAGTCACTGGTATGTCATTATTTTCCTTGACACATTTATTTTTTAAATTTAAAGATTCAAAGATTAAGAATTTAAACTTTAAAGCAGTTGAGTTATTAGCTCTTTTGTTTACAGTATTCTACATTTTCCCTATTTTATCACAAAACGTATTCACAAGGTACTATTTACCTTTTTTACCATTTTTGTTAATCTTGATTAATAGACTTTACTCTAATTATAAACCTACTACTTTCTCTTTAATTTTAATCATCACATACATATACATAGGTTTTGCTTTTAACTTAGATACATTCAATTATAGTAGGTTAATCGATAAAATTGCCAACTTTGGTATAAATGATTTAAAAATAGATTCAACTAAATTAGATGCTGGGTTTGAATTTTCAGCACATAGATTTTATAATTCAAGTTATAAGAAAAGAGATACTCTAAATTGGTGGTTTATACAAGATGATAAATATCTAATTCACTGGACTAAACCTAACAACTATAAAGTTTTGCAAGATTTTTACTTTAAAAGATTTATGCCACCTTTCTATAATCAACATGTATACCTAATGGAAAGAATTGATTAAATTGCAGTTTTTAAAACTGCAAAAAAGAAAATGAGTAATCAATTCCAAGAGCTATTGAAAGACAAGTATGAACACTTAGTTGGTTTTTCAAACCCTAAAGTAAGTAAAGAAAGATTACATTTACCTAACCCAAATTCTGTTGACACTATTTTTTCTAACTCAGATAGGAATAATAGGGTACTTTCTAATTTACAAAGAATAAATGGCAATGGTAGATTAGCAAATACCGGTTATGTTTCAATATTACCAGTTGATCAAGGTATTGAACATTCAGCAGGAGCGTCTTTTGCAAAAAATATAGATTACTTTGATCCAGAAAACATAATTAGACTTGCAATTGAAGGAGGATGTAATGCAGTAGCATCAACTTTTGGTGTACTTAGCTTGTTATCAAGAAAGTATGCACATAAAATTCCATTTATTGTTAAGATTAATCATAATGAACTGATTACCTATCCTAATAAATTTGACCAAATTATGTTTGGTAATATAGATACTGCATACAATATGGGAGCAAGTGCAGTTGGTGCCACTATATATTTTGGTTCTGATGAAAGCTCAAGACAAATAATCGAAGTGTCTGAAGCGTTTGCATATGCACATGAATTGGGAATGGCTACTGTACTTTGGTGCTATTTAAGAAATCCCAAATTCAAATTAGATAAAGACTATCATACTTCTGCAGATTTAACAGGACAAGCAAATCATATAGGTGTAACCTTAAATGCTGACATTATTAAACAAAAACTACCTACCAATAATGGTGGCTATACTGCTTTACAAATTGAAGATTCAGGTTATGGTAAAATAGATAAAAGGGTTTACAGCGATTTATCCAGCGAACATCCTATTGATTTAACTCGTTATCAAGTTGCTAATTGTTATATGGGAAGAATTGGTTTGATAAACTCTGGTGGTGCATCAGGTGAAAATGATTTTGCAGAAGCTGTTGAAACGGCTATTATTAACAAAAGAGCCGGTGGAATGGGATTAATTTCTGGTAGAAAAGCATTCCAAAGACCAATCAACGAAGGTGTTAAATTGCTAAATTTAATTCAAGATGTTTATTTAGACTCCGATATTACAATTGCATAATGTCATTCTTCGTTGTAAATAAGGAAAATCAAAAAGAGTATGTTTTCAATGGTGAAATATTTGAAAACAAACCATTAGCATTTCCTCAAGATAGAGGTGACCTTAAGCCATACTCAAATTTATTTTATTTAGCTAATCTTTATAGTGATTACGGTGGGATAATTCCAAATCACAGCCATGTTGGATTTGAAATACTAACTTTAGTTATAAAGGGTACATATGAATACCAAGTAGCAGGTTCCAAAGAATGGAAAAAACTGCTTTCAGGAGATGTACAAGTTTTAAGAGCTGGTAAGGGATTTCAACATTCAGAAAAATATGGAATTGATACACAAGTATTTCAAATTTGGTTAAATCCAGATTTAACCAAAACTCTATTAAAGCAACCTGTTTTATTAGATTATGGTAATGATGATTTCCCTCATTTTGATGCTGATAAGAAAAAAATTAAGACAATTATAGGTAGTGGGTCAGACATAGAATTAGACTCATACGGTACAAGAGTAAAAGAAATCTCCTTTTTTACTGGTAATCATGCTTTAGATATTGAACCTAATGCATTCTACTCTATTTACTGTTTGAGGGGTGCAATAGAAATTAGTGGTTATTCTTTAGTTGAAGATGACTTCTTATTAGTAAATGAAGAGTTTAATTTAGAAATTACTGCAGCAAAAGATTCTAAATTGCTTATGATAGAGACACCTGATAACTTAAGTTACCTTACTTACTTTCAAATGTATCCAAATAAATATAAAAGTTAGTCATTAATTAGTTTTAAATACTTCTTGCTATTCATTTCTTTAATTATTAAATATCTTTCATCTAAGTATTTTTCAAATGTTGTATTTGGATTTACTTCAAAAAAATGAATTAAACCTCCATTAATATCAAATATTTGAAAACTAAGTTTGTTCTTAGATATATTATTGAATTTTAAGAGTCCATTAATGTAAGTATATGATAAGTTAGAATCTATATAATATGAGTTTGGATATTCACAATAAGGAATCACAGCAACTCTAGAATTATTTGAAGTGAAATAAATGTTTTTATTGAAAGTAGTATCAGTTACAATCGAAATCAACGAAAGCTCTGAAGAAAGTGAATCTCCCCATAAACCGTTTAGTTTCAAATAAGTTTCTATAGATTCTGAGGTATTATTGTTTATAGGTAAGCGTAAACGAATAGTACGATGCGTTTCATTTACATTTGTTTCAGTCAGTTGTGAGTTTGGAGAAATATAAAGCAGTTTTCTATTGACTACAAAATTCAAATCTAAGTAAGGTAATTGAGATTCAAATAGATTAATAAAATCAAACAATTTAATTTTGACATCAGTTGAACCTCCTATACTAACTTCACTGTTGGCAATCTCTACTTTCAATCTAATAGTATTAGATGGTGCAATATTTATAGTAACAATGAAGTTTCTATTACATGAATCAATAATTTTAATTTGACTAATAAAAGGTTTTGCTGGCATACCAAGTTTGTATTTTACATCAAATATAGTTGAATCTCCACCACGATTTACATTATAATTTATATCGAATGAATCTAAATTATAAACTATATCCTTAATTTTAAACAAGTTATTTCCAAAGTTTAAAATATTGAATTTTAATGAGGATTTTTCTAATTGTCCTAAGTTATTATAATTAAAATTAATTTCTTTCTTATCTAAAATAGGGATTGAAGTAATTTTGGAATACTTCACTATTATAATTTGTTTAGTTGATGCTACTCCATTTTCATTTGAATTGGAGTATATATTTATAGTATCCTGACCAATAATTGGCTTGGGAATATTTAGATTTATTGTTAAATCTGTTGAATTGTTTTCGTTAATAATTAGAGGTATTTGTAGATTTGTAACGCTTAAATTCTTGTTACCATTTACCTTAATACTATCTATTTTCAATATACCCTTTCCAGTATTTGTTATTTTAAATTTAGTAGAACTAATGCTATCATCACAAAATAAAGTAGGTAATTGAATTAAAGAATCTACTTTCAGTTTAGGGAAATTACTTTTCACTACTGCTTCAAGTTCGATATTGGAACTATTACTGCAAATATCCAAACTATAAACAGCTTTGTAAGTTTTACCAACTTCCCCTCCTTTAAACTCAAACTTTAACAAAGTGGTAGCGTTTGAATTTAGAAAAGTATTACTCATTTCTAATAATGAAAAATAGTCATCGATTATAAAAGGTAATACTTGTTGAATATTTAGTACAGAGTTAGTTTTATTAGTAAATGGAATTGTAAATGTTCGGGATTCATTTGGTTCTAATCCCATGAGTTCTGTTTTCTTAGTATATTCAAATTCTAATGTATCAAGGTCTAATTTAAAGGGTATAAGAAGAGGATTTTTAATAGATTTGTTTTTGTGAAACAATCTCAAAGTGTCAGTCAGGTAACTAATTTTGCTATCAAGTAAACTAAATTTAATATTCATTTTAGATGCTCTAGAAAGAACGGTTCTATCTTTATTTACAACTATATTACTATTGATAATAGCTGAATCTATTTTAAAATCAATTTCACCTACATTTGTAATTTCGAACTCAAATAAGTTTAAATTTTGACAATTATAACCCTTAACATTTATAATAGTATCATATAAAAGTTTAACAGTTTGAACATTTGCGAATAAAGATGTCTCAGCTATTTCATCTTCAAAATTTAATTTCACAATGTCTGAATTTAAACCTAGTTGGTTAGCAGTGAATATTCCAGTTAAAGTCTTGCTTTCATTGCTTTCAAAAAATTGATTGTACTTATTATTAAATATGAAGTTGTCATTATAGTTTTCAATAGAATCTAAAACCCTTTCAGTATTAGTATTGTTTTTTAGTTCCAAATTAAATACTTCATTAGTATTTAACTCTATAATACCCAAATCTAAATCATTAACTAAAGTATTTGGTTCAATACCTTCTCCAATTATGCTTGAAACTATTTTACCAATATTGGTATAGAAAGTGATATTATCATTATATACTTTCACATTTTTGGGTTTAAATACAAATGATAAATTTGATGAATCATTTTTTTGTATTAAGATATTTCTAAATGGACTTACTGAAAAAACAGAATTACTTACTGAGATAGAATCAATAAAAATTGAATTTAGATTTTTTAGATTAAAGAAGTTTTTTACTATGATTTCTTTAGTTTGCCCGATTTTAACTTTATCAAATTGAATTGGAATAGTTTCAATGTTTGGTTTTATTATAGCAAAAGTAGAGTCTGAAGTAGCTTGTTGAAAAGGAAATACATCTATAGAATATAAATTAATTTTATCAGAAAGCCCTATTCCATCTGTACCTACTACCAATCTAGAACCATCTGGTGAGAATCTAACGCTATTCTGAGTCCAATTATTACCAAAATTAAATTTATCAACACCTTTACTAGACCAGACATTAACTCTACCATCAACACCACAACTAGCTATTAAATCGGAAGTCCATGACCAATCTAAAGATAATATTCCTGAATTATGGTTTTGATATAAAGTTATAACCCCTCTTGTGTTAGCTAAATCCCATACTTTAGCTAAACCATCTTTAGAACCCGTTGCAATTTTATCTCCCGTTTCATTAAACGCAGTAGAAGTAATTTCACCTTTATGTGAAAATCCACCATCTACATTCGGGTCTGTTAAAGTATTAATGACCAATCCGTTAAATACATTTATTATTCTAACTAAACTATCCCTAGATACTACTGCTATCTTGTCACCACTTTTATCAAATCTAACTGATGTAACTGCTTTATTACATACTTGATAACGTTCAAATTTTTTAATAGGACTAAATTTTTGAATATATACAGACTTATCACTACACCCAAATACAATTGAATTACCTCCACTGTTCCAATCTATACAGTTGATTTCTCCACCAAATCCTCTAATTGTATCAGTTACTTCATTAGCAAATGTATCATAAATGTAGGCTACTGAATCATCTCCACCACTAATTAAGCGAATTCCATCTGGACTCCATTTGACAGCTTTTACTTGTGCATTATGATATTTGTTTACCATTAATCGTTCTCCATTTATGGCATCATAAATAAATACAGAGCTATCTTTAGCACCAGCTGCTATTTTATTGCCATCACTTGACCAATCAACAGAGTTAATATTTATTGAATCTGTATTAATTGACAAATACTGTTTTCCAATTGATTTTGAGTATTGTGTAACCCTAACGAGATTATCTACACTTTCAATATTAGGTAATGACCATTTATAATTGAAACCATTAGCTTGATCTGTAATTAATCGCCATGATTTACCTCTATTAGTAGAATTTTCAATTGTTATTTTATCATCTGGTATAGTACCTTTCCATGTAACTAATGCTTCACTATTTGCAAAAAGGATTTCACCACCATTAGGATATACAATTTTTAAATTTCCTTTTTTTGGTGTAAATCCATTACTACCAGAAGTCGCATAGAATTCAGAATTAGAACAAGTATTTGCAATAATACTAAATGTATTTAATTGAAAAGTAGAATCTGAGGGTGTGACTTTAATTAAAACTCTAAAAGACTTATCTTTTTTTAGAATAAATTTGGGATTTGGGACACTATCTAACCAGCTAAATGAAAAAGAGGGTATTTCGGAAATTATATTCTCTACTTCAATATCTCCATTTACAGCTGTAATAGTAATTTCTTTTTGATTAAAACTTTGAGTAAAATAAGTAAATTTGTTAGGTGAATAGATAAACTTAGGAACAATACTATCAACACCTTTATAATTAGTTTTAATAGTAGCATTTGTTGGTTTATGAACAATTTGAAGTTCTCTATCAATTAAGCAACCACCGGATTCCCATTGCAAGTTGCAATACTTTTTTACTTTTGATAAGTTATAAATTTGTTGTACTGCACTTTCAATATCTGATTTTCTATTAATAAATTCAAAAGTCAATCCACCTGTCTTTCTTGAAAGCAGCTTTAAATCTTCCGGAAGATTTAATTCAATAGATATACAATGAATAATTACATTTCTCTTTAAAGATTCATTTAATACTGAGTCAATATTAATTTGACCAACTCCATCAGTGATTATTATCATGTGAGCTTGATTTTTAGCACCCTGTACAACTCTTAATCCACCAGTTCTATTTTCAAGTAATGCACGATTGAAATTAGTACCATTTTGTATTGGTAATCTAAAAATAGATCTAAGTAAAGATTGCTTATTATTTGAAAAATCTGAGATTATATAAGGTTTGTCAGAAAATCCGACTAATGCAACTTCATCTTCATCATAGTTTTGTATATTTATCCACTTCTCTACACCTTGTCTTAATGATAAAATCCTATCATTAGATTTCATTGATTCTGAGACATCTAATAACACAACTGTAGATAACTTATTTATAATTGTTGAATTCGTACAATCTAAATTGAAATTCTTGATTGTATTGCCATTTTCAACTAAACTTATATCTTTTGCTAATAGATTTACATAAGAACCAGCAGAATCAAGCATAAAGATACTAGCTTTCATTGTTGGGAAGCTACGAGTATCTATATTGAATATGTTTAACCCTTGGCTGAGCAAGGTAAACACTGACAATAAATATATTAAAATTACAGGTTTAACCACTTCTTATTAATCAATTCTATTGAGAATTGTTACAATTTAACAAAATATTCTTTTGTATTTGATGGCATTGAAATTGAGGTATCATAAATATCAGAAATAATGAGCACTTAATACAAAATAAGTACTCATATAATCAAACAATTGGTGAATTATGACTAATATTGACCACACATTAGAAGTAGAAATTCTTAAATATCCTAATAAAAGATACTTAGCATCTATGCTATTTTCTTTTATTATCAATATAATCTTATTCTTCATATTTCTTTCTTTTAATCTTTTTTCTCAACAAACAGGTACGGGGTATTCTGAATCTTACGTTTTAAGAGACATAGGTTCTAGAGCGATATCATTAGGTGGTGCTTATACAGCAATTAGTAATGACCCTACAACTATATTTTACAATCCTGCAGGTCTTTCATCTCTATCAGAGAATGCAACTTTGCTAACAAGTGTTAGTTCAATAGGAGTTGATAGATATTTTACAAACTTTGCATTTGGACAAGCTTTAAATGAAAATTTTGGAATAGGCTTTGGTATAAATTCATTGACAAGTCCAGAGTTTATATCTAGAAATAATAGAGGACAAGAAATAAGAAATTTGATTGATTTACAATACAATATGTCCCTTGGGATAGCTTATAGGAAAGAATCAGTATCAATAGGTGTAGCTGCTAAATACTTTAAACATAATTTACAAATGTCTGGCATTTATGCAAATGGTTTTGGTATTGATGTAGGAACAAAGTTTAATGTACTAGAAACTTTTTCTTTTGGTGCTTCTGCTCAAAATTTAGGTGGCAATATGATTTGGAACTCTTCAAAAAACAACTTAGAAGCAATTCCATATAGAATTAGAACAGGAGTAGCTTGGGAAATGGGTTTTGATGACGAAAAAATTCAGGCTAAAGTTGGTGATATAGACGAAGTTGAAGAAATTTATGTACCTGCAAGCAAATATCTTCTTTTCAGTCTAGATGGTCAAATTACACAGAACCATAGAAGTCCAAGTTTTATTTTTGGAGCTGAAGCAATAGTACATGAGTATTTAGGTTTTAGAGGTGGTATTACAATTTATGGAGAAGATAATTTTGAAACTAAATTCCTACCTATGAATAATTGGGCATTAGGGGTAACAATTAGACCTAACATTGAAGGACTTCCTTTTGGATTAAATATAGATTATTCTGTAGCAAAAGAATATTTGATACAAAGTGGAATAAGTCATAATGTTACAGTATTTTTTGAAATTAAGTAATCTTAATCTTGTCTAATCAGGTCAGACATTTTCTGTAAATTCTCATCAAAGTTATCAAAAAGACCAGAACCACTAACCAATATGTCTGCACCGACTTCAGCAATTTTTTGAATGTTATCTACTTTAACACCTCCATCAACCTCAATAAACACATTATCTAATCCTTGCTTTATTAAATGATTTTTCAAATCATAGCACCTTTTATAAAAAGACTCTATAAAGTTTTGCCCTCCAAATCCGGGGTTAACACTCATTAGTAGTATAAAATCGCAATATTCTGCTGCTTCATAAGCATAACTCATTGGAGTTATTGGATTTAGAACTGCACCTGCTTTTAAACCAAAAGATTTAATTAGTGACAATGAACGATGTAAATGATTACATGCTTCAACATGAACTGATATCCATTCTGCTCCAGCTTTGTAGAAATCTTCAATATAATTATCTGGATTTTCTATCATTAAATGGCAATCGAACAACATTTTAGTTTTTGGACGAAGTTTTGAAATTATTGGTGGTCCAAAAGTAATATTTGGTACAAAATGTCCATCCATAATATCTAAGTGTAAAATTTCTAAACCAGATGACTCACATTTATTTACTACTGCAGTTAAATCACTAAAATCTGAAGCTAATAGTGAAGGTGCTATTTTCTTTTCCATTATTTTTCTTTATTCTTTTTTTTCTCAGACTCTTTTCTAAAAATTTCAATAGACTTTTCAAGTTTATACTTTAAGCATTTAGGGCTTAACTTATTGCTCGAATCGTATTCTTCATAATTAATACCAAAGAAGTAATTTACTCCTTCTTCAATTCTTTTGATTGAAACAATTCTAAATTCGTCTTTCTCAACTGATTCAATAATTTCTTTATCTAAGAATAAATCTTTAACATTCTGTTCAGGTATAACTACACCTTGTTTTCCTGTTAATCCGCGAAGTTTACAAATGTTGTAAAATCCAGTTATCTTTTCATTTACCCCACCAATTGGTTGCACATCACCTTTTTGATTCATAGAACCAGTTATTGCATACTCTTGATTTAGGGGGACATTAGTTATAGCAGACATTATGGTATATATTTCTGCAACAGTAGCACTATCACCATCAATTCCTCCATAATTTTGTTCAAATGCTATTGAAATATCCATTGAAAGCGGCTTGAATTTACCAAAGTTATTTTTTAGAAAAGCACTGATTATTAGTACTGCTTTATCATGTAAAGAACCAGATAATTCGGCTTCTCTTTCTACATTAATTACTCCATTCTCTCCATAGCTAACAAGAGAGGTAATTCTGGCTGGCTTACCAAATGAGTATAAACCGGTATCCATAACAGTTAGCCCGTTAATCTGCCCAACCCTTTTTCCTTTTGTATCAATTAGCATATCACCTTCAATGATTGTACGATTTATTTTTTCGTCCAACATATCTAGTCTATTCTTTTTACTTGCAACAGCCTTATAAATATCTTTTTCAGATATTAGTTTAGTTTTATCACAAAAGAAAGAAGATTCTCTTATTAAATCTGCAACCTCAGAAAACTTAAGAGTAATCTTATTTTGAGTTCCACTTTCTTTTATAGCCCACTCTATTACAGCTCTTATAGCAGATTTATCTAAATGAGGTAAATTTTCTTTGTTACATATTCTAGAAATGAAGCGTATATAACTTTCAATGATTTCATCATTCAAATCATATTCATAATCAAATTGGGCATTCACTTTGAATATTTTTTTAAAACCTTTTTCAAAACTTGAAAGGTAATTATACAATGTATTACCACCAATAATAATCACTTTTACATTAATGTTTACTGGCTCTGGTTTTATATGTGATTGACTGAGTTGGTAAAAAGATTCTAAAGTCTGAATTTCTAATTTCCCATATAGTAGTACTCTTTTGAGTGCTTGCCAAACACCTGGTTCATTAAATAAGTCATCCGCATTTACAATTAGATATCCGTTATCAGCTTGAAGTAAGCTACCAACTTTTATTTTACTAAAATCAGTTTTGAAGAATCCTTGTTTATCAACTAACCTTTCAAAAGTTCCAAATAAATTTGCATAACTAGGTATCCTCTCAATAATTATAGGTGCACAATTAGTATTTGTATTATCAACAATTACATTTATTTCAAATTGATTGAAAAATTCTGTTTTATTGATTTCTTCATTTTGAATATGAATTTGTGGGTCAATTGGAGGTACAAATAAATATAAGTTCTCAATTAGATAATTTTTTGCATCATCTAAATAAGAGGCGATTTTATCATTAGCTATATTCTTATCTGTTAAAGAAGTAAATTCGCTTGCAACTTCTTTAAAATAACTTCCAATAATCCTTTTTAGTATTTCTTTATCTTTTTCTTCAGATTCAAGAAGAACTTTTCTAGCTAAAGTATTCAATTGAGATAAGAGATTTCTAAGATTAATAGAGTGGGCAAAATGAATCTCTTTTAACTTCTCTGTATCCTTTGGATTTAGCTTGAATTCAAAAGTTGCTTCATCTAATCTGTCAATCCCTATAATCTGCTCATTAATTACAAAACAAACTTCTTGTCGAAGAACACCCGCCTCATCTTGGTAAGTATAGCGAATTAAGTTCTCTTTTTTTAAATTTGCGTCAAAAGATTTAAAATGAGATTTATTTAGTTTGTCAATAGTACTTAAAGTTCTATTTCTATGTTCTTTGAATTCTATATCTTCTGCAAAAGTTGAGCTATCAAGTCTTAATCTCTCAATAATTGATTTAAAACTCTTTTGAAACTCTGAACCTTTGCCTTTACTAAGTCTGATTATAGTAGGTTTTGATGAGTCTTTAAAGTTATTTACATAAACATAGTCAAATAGTACAGGACAATCTTTAAGAGTTTCATTTTCTAATATGTTTTTTACAGTAGTAAGTCGACCTGTACCACTAAGACCAGTCACAAATATATTATAACCCTTTGCCCAAAGCTTGGCACCCAAACTAATAGCATTTATTGCTCTTTCCTGACCTACAATCGTATCTAATGGATTTACATCTTTAGATGACTTATATTTAATTTTAGTTAATGGAATTGTTTTCTTTAGCTTTGATGCTGATAGTAGAGTTCCGTTAGTTTTAAGCATTTCTTAATTCTTAATTAGTTTACCTTTAACAGGTTCAATATAGTAATTTGTTAAGAAATCTATTGAGAAATAATAAACGCCTTGGTTTAATTCTCTCCCCCAATCATCTAAAGTATCAAACTCTAAACTATTGTCTCCAATTTCTACTTCTAATTCCTTAGTTTTTACAATCTGACCAGATAGGTTAGCAAATTGTACCCTAGCCTTTATTTTATTATCAGGTGCTTTTAAAAAACCCCTTATCTTAAATTGTTCTATAGCAGGATTAGGATACAAACTTAAAAAGCTAAAAGAGCCATTCTGCTCTACTATGACATAAATATCTACTGGATCAGTATTATTTCCACTAGCGTCTTGACCGACTACACTAAGAATATTTTCACCAAAATCTAAATCTTGATTTGGTATTATTACTAATTCTGCTTTTGAATTATTTTCATTTAATTTGACTTGATAGTAATCAGTATTATTAGCTCTTTGTATAACTCTATTGATTCTAAACAATATTGAATTTTCTTTATCAGTGGATTTAATTGGATTCAAATCTTTAAGCAAAATTCTGAAAACTGGTCTTTTAGCAACATTACTTCTATCTGATATAGGATCGTTATCTGCAAATAACTCAACAAATGGTTTTGTTGTATCTTCAGTGACAATGAACTTAAGTTGTTTATTGTTATTTACTTTATAAAGATCTCTTTCGTTATCGATTTGAAAATTTATAACATTTCTCACTGGGAGAAATTCAGTTTGTATGTTTGAATCTAATTTAAATGTTTGGTTTCGTTCTAAATTTACATTGTACTTATTGCTATCTAAATTATTAATAGAATTTTGTTGAATATAAAACAACTTATCATTTGTAAATCTTTTTGATATGTTCTCTAGTGTTAGTGATAATTTATTATCAAACCCTCTCTCAATAGTATCTTTAAGAATAACGAAAGAGGAAGGAGTAACAGAAAAGTCACTAATATAACGAGCAAATAAATCAAAATCATATAAAGTATCTGTAATTTCTTTCTCTCTGTATAAAGTGTAAGTCAAATTTAAAGGTTTGTTATGTATATTTAGATTTTTAGCTAAATTTTCATTTCCTTCAAATAACAAATTATCATCAACTAAAAGACTTAATTTATTTTTATCTTTAATGTATTTATTTGATTTTATGTTTATTAAACTATCAACATTGAAAGTTGGTTTAAATTTAATTACTGCAGAATCTGGTAATAATTGAAAATAGCTATTTAATTTAAAGAACGAACCTTGTTTTAAAGAGTCTAAAATAACTTCTGTTTTCTCACCAGTTTTAAAAATGAAAAGGTAAGAACTATTTTCAGCTATATTGTTTATGGAAAAGCTCCCCAACATATTTAGTAATGATTTTAAAGTATCCAAACTCTTAGGTATAGTGTATATATATTCATGGATAGGAAAATCTGATGTGGCAATTATATAATATTTATTTTTCTTAATGTCATTTTTTAGAAACTTTATAAGTTTTAAACCAGCAAGTTCAGATGTATCGCCAGGGAATCTATAATGTGTGGAAAAATTAATTGCTTTATAATTAGTTTTAATATCTTTAGAATCAAATTCAACTACTGTAAATCCTCCTTGAAATTCGCTATCAAATACATTAAAGTTAATTTCAGGATTACTTCGATCAAAATAGTCAAGCTTGAAATATCTTTTTTGAGCTGGATCTGCACCTGTGGAAGCTAATAAGCTAAAATCTAAAGTATCCTCTTTTATTGTAACTTTATTCTGAATTATTTTAATATTAAGTGAATTATTAAAATCAATAATATTACTATCGATTTTAACTTTACTCAATGCTCTATTTTGTATAAAAGAATTATTCAACCAAAATCTTATTTTTGTCACATTAGTACTTAAATCTGTCGTTTTGTATGCTTTAAGTAAATATTTCTTATTTAGTTCAAATACATTAGTATTTACAGGAACCCATTCCAAATAATTTTCCTTTATTACAATCTCATCATCATTACTTGTTTGAATTAAAATTTCATCTTGATAGATTTCAAATCTATATTTGGCAGAATTATTTTTAGGGTCAATAAATCTGAATGAAACATCATTAGGATTAACGTCCCAGTTATCTAGTGGGTCAATGGGTAAAAGACTATTAGTTAATACTTCAATACTTAACTGAATTAAATTATTGCTTTTATTTATTTCAGAAGTAAAATTTCCACCATCTATTTGTAAAGTATAATCATAGATGCCAGCTTTGTCGATTATATTTATTGAATCTAGAATAGATTGGTTCGAACATGAAGGTTGTAAAATAAATATTTTAGTGTATGTAGAATCATTGTATTTATATTTACGGATTATTTCTAAAGTTTGTTCTTCTAAAGTACCCAGATTTTCTACATCAAACTTAACTATAAGTAAGCTATCTAATTCATTTATAGTTTCATCATTTTTCTCATTTCTGATATTAATATTTCTAAAATAATAATCTGGGACAGTATCTATAGGTATACGAACCAACGGGCAACCCATTAAAACATGGTGATACAAAGGCCACTCATTAATGCTTCTTCCACTTGTACCATAATTAAATATATCACCAATTCTTCTTAACTTTTCATCTATCATTCCATTCATTGATCTTTCAAAAACTGAGGTCTCCTGAAATACTGAACCTGTGGCTGTAGAACCTATTACATTAATAAATCCTTTATTTGGTTCTAATAAATACCTTTCATTTTGGCTATATCGCATACCTGCTTCTGCAAATGCAGATGCATTACAAGAAAGAGTTGCCAAAACTCCATATTTACCTTTGTTATTTAATGATTCAACATACCATCCATCTGTATCAAATACAGAGGTCGAACCATGTCCTAAGAAAGTAGTCCAAAAAGCACCTTCGTTTATACTTCTCCTTATGTCGGTTCCTACTCTACTAACTCCATCAAATGTTTTATTGAAATCATTAACATTTATGCATAGTTTTTGATCTTCTAAATTCCGTGTATACGAATAAGTTGCATTGAAAAATTGTAGATTTTCTGTTAAGCTATACCCACCGGTAATATTTAAAAATGTTTTGTGCCATTTATCTTTAGGTGTACTCTCTTGTTCAATTAGTTTTTTTACATAATTTGTTCCTTCAAAATCTTCATTTAAAGTTACTCTAGAAATTATAAACGATTTTAAAGTAGAGCCATTAGCTATATTAAACAAAGTGTACCAACTATCTGAAACTGGCAATCCAAATACAGGTACATAATTAGTTGAAAAATTCAAGTTGTAAATATTTCTAGAATCAAAAGATGCATCTCCCCATAACATTACATAGTTTAATTTAGGATTTTTATAATTAACAATCTTGAGATAATCTTTAATAGCATGTGGTGTTATTCTACCATTTGAGTAATCTTTGTATATGTTTTCTGTTTCTACTATTTTGATATTAAATCCTTTGGTAGCTCTATAGTTTTTATAATTATTGGCAGAGTTTATAAACTTTTTATTTGTTATTAATATCATATCATAATTGGTTGTATTATCAATATCATCATTCAGTATACCATCAATAGTGTAGTCATTTGTATGAATATAACCAATAGTATTTTCAGATGACTCTTTTATATTTGCTTTTACAAAGTAAGAATAGTCTTCTATTGTATCGGTTACTATTATTTGATTATCACTATAGTTTTCAGTTAATTTATTCTCATTTTTTATTAGAACATAATTGTTACCTTTATTTACTTGCTGTGCACCTATTTGATCTGATTCAAGTTTGTTTTTAAGAAAATCTGGAATCTGTACATTTGCTGTTAGTACTAATTTAGGAGTTCGAAGACTATTTAATATATGTAAAACAGCAGCTGGATCTTTGGTTTGATACATAAAGAAGTTATTTGTCTCTGTAATAATACAAAGTGAATATCCTTTATCTTCGTTATTCAAAGTTACTCTAACGGCACTACTATCTCCGATATTAGAAGATAAATAATTATTAGAACTTAATCCACTTAGTATAATCCTTTTATTAGTATTTAGATTAGTTATTGTTTTATTTAAATTGTCTATGAAATAAATAGAATCTTTTGTAAATCCTTCTACAATTATGTTCTTTTCTTCACCATTATTTTTATATCTAAATGTATTCTTTAAAGCATAATTTAATGATTTACTCTTAATTTTTAGATTATCGAAACTAAAAACAGCATAGGTTGTATCAGTATTTTGATTTAACTTTAATCTATCTGAAACAACAGTAATACAATTCCTTCCATTTATAAACTCACTTGAATTAACTTTGAATATATATTTTCTAACTTCTTTTTTCGTAAAAGTTGAGTCTATTAACTTCTTTCCATTTAAATAAATTGAATGCTTACTATATAAGAATCTCTCTATACCAGCTACGTTAGTACAAGCAACATTTATTTCTAGCTCTACTTGTTCATCTTTTACCGGATTATAATTAAAGTATCTGTCATATCTATTTTCAACACTCGAATTTGTAATAACTTTCTCATACCAGCCTTCACCATTAACAGTTTCAATATTTATAACATCGACAATCTCATATTCTTTTTCAATCTCAAAATGTTTAGTATCAACTAAACTATTTAATAAGTTATTAATAGGTTGAATATTATCTATCTTGTTTAGTTTATATAAGTTTTTACCATTTTTTCTGTAAAAGTAAAAATGCTCATAAAAATCATAATTATCAAAGTATGTAGAGTCTCCTCTTGCTTCTTTACCTACAAATATAACTGACTTTACACCATTTATCTCTTCTATATAATAAGGATAGTCTTTACCATTATTCATTAAAAAAAGGTCATTAATTTGACTTTCTGTCTCAACATATTTGTTTATTTCTTCTAAAGGTACTCTATAAATTTGATTGTATCTAGTCGATATTTTTGCAAATTTTCTTATAGTATCTAAGTCTGATTGAATTGAATTAGTTTTATTATAGATTTTAGTTTGAGAATTTAAAATTCCTGAAAGGTGACTTTGGTTTATAAATAATGAGTATTTAGGTATAAACTCTTTTTCGGATAAAGGTACTAAAGAGGTAAATTTTATTTTAGCAAATCTTGAAATGTTCAAATCGCTTGATTTTAAAGAATATACATCAAAGAAATTTTCTTTATACTTTAATGAAAGCTTTATATTACCAGAGACTAGAATAGGAGTTACATTCTTACTTGCTATAAAGAACAATTCACTATAAATATTTGTGTCAACAAATTGATTTGAATTCAAATTAATTTCAAATCCATCAACAGTTTCTATCACTTGATATTTTGATGATATAAGTGCACAAAATGAAAAAAGAAAAAGTAAAGCTGTATTTCTAATCATACTTAATTAATCAAACTCTGATAGAATTGTTACAAAAAAAGCCGTGTAACAATACACGGCTTCAATTTAAATTTATTAGAAATTCTTATTTTCTTCTTTGTGCAGAGCTACCTGAGCTACCACCTTTAATATCGAAAATAATTTTATCAGCTATAGCAGTTGCAATTTGTTTCTGTACTTGGTCACCACTAGTAAGATATTCTGATATTGCGTTTTCAACTCTTTGTTTAATCAACTCAGAAGTTTGACCCATTAATGCAGTTGATAGCTGGTGTATATCTGTTTGCTGACCACGTAATGTTTCTAATTGAGAACGATTAGCATCTTCCATTTTCTTAAGCATTTTATCCATACGTTCTTCTTCCTCTGTATAGAAAAGAGTTATCGCCATAAGTAATAGCAAAGTAAATTCTAAGAAAATTGCAAGCAAAATAGCAGATGGTTTATTTGCTGGGATAAACTTCAACCCACGAATACCAACGGCAATGATTAGAATTGCGGCACCACCATAAGCGGCAGCTGTAACATTATTAGAATATTTTTCTGAAAAGTGGTGAGCCATATATAGTCTCATACCAGCACCAATTTTATAATGAGCATTTCTCCATTCTCTTCCGTCTCTAACATCAGATATTTCACTTACTACGAAATCAGAGAAAAACTCTTTAATTCTATTGTACATTACTTCTTCACGGAATATTGCAATGTCATTCGAGCTATCATAAACATCCTCAAATCGTATTGGATTTTTTGATATTAAATCAATATCTGTCATAGTTCTATCCCATACTTTCTGGAATGCTTCTTCTATTTCAACTCTATCGTAATTTTCCAGTTCTTTGTTTGGCATTGTTAATATATTAACAATATGATCAGTAAAACCAGTCTGTAACCTAACTTTTACTTTTACATGGTCAACTTGCTCATCAAAAAGTGCTGCAATTAATCCAATTGAAGAAGGCATTACAATTGAAATTAGAATAGTACATATAGAAGACAAAAATAAGGAAAGAATTATGAAACCATAGGTTTCTAGAATTATCGCATCTTCACCAAGTTTTTTTGCTTTTACAATAAACTCACCAGAATGCTTTTCATATCCATGTTCCTTTTCATTTCTAGTTTCAAAAGTAAAATCAAAAATGAAATCAGTTCTTAAATTTTCTTTTTTAAATTTTGAAATATCTTTATTGGGCACTTGAGAAAAATCAACTTTTTCACCAGTTTCTGGCTTATATGATGACCATACTAGTGTACCATAACGACCAAATGGAGTTTTGTCTTCTGAAAGCGGTTTAAATAATGATACCACTGCACCAGAAATAGCTCTTGGTATTAGCACATATTGGAATAATGTAAAGAATCCTGCTAAAAAAGCCAAGAATACGATTATCTGAACCGGACCTATCTTTACGTGATTTTTGTTGTTAGACATACTTCCTCTTAATTATTGAATACTTTAATTCGTCTTTAATGCAAATCTCAAACTTTAATTTATAAACCTTTTTAGAATAAAACAAACTTAAATTTCCAATTTTTCGTTTATTTTTGTGTTATGAGAATGAGATGTAAAGTAGCAAGTAATATTTCTAGTGCCTTTGGAACTATACGTGGCAGCTCATTCCTTTCTTTTACTTCTCATAACTCAAGATTTCTCAAGTATTTACAGATATTTGAACCATTCTCAATTTAACTTTTATTTGTATTTTTATTAACAAACAAATGGAGTTAAAATGTCTTCACCAGTTTTAAACAATCTATCTAAATACTTATTAGCAGATGGATTTGATTTCAACCTTGATTTGGTAAATTCTCAAGGTTCTTACATAGTAAACAAGGATAATGGTAAAAAGTATGTAGATTTCTTTACATGTTTTGCTTCAATGCCGCTTGGATTTAACCACCCAAAGTTAGCAAATGATGAGTTTAAAGAAAAAATATTTAGAGCTGCAATTAATAAACCTTCAATCTCAGATTTATATCCTGAAGAATTTGCAAACTTTGTAGATACATTCTTCACAACATCAGTTCCTAAGCAATTTAAGTACTCATTTTTTATAGAAGGAGGCGCTTTAGCTAATGAGAATGCTTTAAAAGTTGCTTTCGATTGGAAAACTAAAAAAGTTCTTCAAAGAACAGGTAAGATTGTAGAGGATTTAAAGGTAATATACTTTAATGAAGCTTTTCATGGTAGAAGTGGTTATACCATAACTCTTACAAATACTGACCCAGTAAAAGTAAAGTATTTTCCGAAATTTGAATGGTTTAAAGTAGATAACCCTAAATTAAACTACCCAATTACTTCACAAGTATTGGAGGAAATTATCATTAAGGAAAAAAGTGTAATTAACAATGTAAGAGAGTTAATTGCAAATAATTACGACAAAATAGCAGCGATTATAATAGAACCTATACAAGCTGAAGGTGGAGACAATCACTTCAGAAGAGAGTTTCTTAAAGAGTTAAGAGATATTTGTACTGAAAATGAACTACTACTTATATTTGATGAAGTTCAAACTGGTGTCGGTTTAACTGGTAAGTTTTGGTATAGTGAAAAGTTAGAGATAATACCTGATGTACTTACTTTTGGGAAGAAAATGCAAGTTTGTGGTATACTCACAACAGATAGAATTGATGATATTGAAAACCACGTATTTAGAGAAAGTAGTAGGATAAATTCTACTTGGGGGGGGAACTTGGTAGATATGATTAGGGCAGAAAGATATATTCAAATTATACATGAAGATAATTTACTTTCAAATGTAAATGAGATGTCTCTTTATTTAAAGTCTAAATTGAATGAACTTTTCACAATATTTCCGGATGTAGTGTCAAATATAAGAGGTGAAGGGCTTATGTGTGCAATGGACTTAAGCAATGATTTACAAAAGAAATTCGTCTCTAGATGCTATGAGAATGGATTATTCATTTTAAAGTGTGGTACAAATTCAATTAGATTTAGAACTCAATTAGGAATTAATTCTTCTGAAATAGAAGAAGGTTTTGAGATTATAACTAAATCACTCAAGCAACTTATTTAAATGAAGAGAATTTTAAATATATTTTGCATTATCACTTTAGCTCATTGTTATCTTTTTAGCAATGAGCTAAATACTTTATTTAGTATTATCAATTACATAAATAATGATTATAAATCTGCTATACAAAGCGGAAAAATTGTAAATCAAATGGAGTTTAATGAGCAGGTTGATTTTTCTCACAAAGCTCATGAATTATTACTTAAGAACAAATCTTCATTCAATGAAAAAGACTTAAGTACTTTAATTATAGAATTAAATCTCTTAAGCAGTCAAATACAGAATAAAAGTACAGTTGAAGAAATTAGTTTAATAACAAATAGAATTAGCAAAGTATTGCTTACTAATAGAATACTGATACAGAAACCATCTTCTCAAGTTAGTTTACTTAAAGGTAGTGAAGTGTATAAAAGCAACTGTACAAGTTGCCATGGTATTGACGGTAAAGCTGAAACAGAAATCTCAAAATACTTAAATCCCAAACCAAGAAACTTAATTAATAATGAATTCTTTGAAACCAGTAGTATGCTCAGTATTTTCAATGCGGTAAAGTATGGCATTGAGGGAACTTCTATGCTAGCTCATTCTAAATTAACAGATGAAGAAATTTGGAATGTGTCATTCTATGTTAAGTCATTACTTTTTAAAGAATTAGTAAATAGTAACACATTTAATGTAAGTAAAAGTGAAGTTTATGAAAACTTCATACTTAAAAACAATATTTATTCTTTATCTGGTTTAGCACTTAAAGATTCTCTCACAAATATAGGATTAACAATTAATGAGTTATTTAGCTATATATCTAATAGAAATGATAAAACAAATAATTCTAAATTTGTTTTTCTATTCAAAGAATTGACTAAAGAAATTGGAGTGATTGAAAGTAATTCGTTACAATTTAAAGTACTTGACTTTTACTTAAATAAAATTGAACCTATAGAAAAAATTCTCTCTTCGATTGATAATGAGCTTAATACAAAAATTGAAACGAATTTGTTTACTTTAAAAAGTCTTTTAGAGCAAAACAAAATTCAAGAAGCTAAGCTACTTTCAAAAGATATAATACTCCAATTAGAAAAAGCCGAAAACTTGATAAATTCAAATGATTCCTCAGCGTTATTCACATTTTTTCTTTCATTTTTTGTAATAATAAGAGAAGGTTTAGAGGCATTATTGATAATTGTTACTATTCTTGGATTGCTTAACTCAATCAAAAAATTTGAACTAAAGAAATATATTCATATTGGTTGGGGTATAGCTTTAATATTTGGTTTAATTAGTTTTGCTTTTATTGGTGAGCTTAAATCAATAAGTCCTTCTAATAGAGAGCTTATAGAAGCTTTTGGTTCTGCATTAGCAGTATTTATGCTACTTTATATCGGATTTTGGCTACATTCTAAGACTGACGCAAAAAAATGGAAAGAGTTTGTTGAAGATAAAGTTTATAAATTGATAAATTCTAAAAACATAGTAGGCCTAAGTATTTTGGCTTTTATTGTTGTTTTTAGAGAAGTAATTGAGTCAGTAATTTTTCTATCTTCAATAAGTATTGATTCTAATAGTAGTTCTAATAGTCCAATTTATTTTGGTGCTATAAGTGCAATTTTTTTAGTTTTTGTAATTTCTTGGATACTACTAAAATCAACTAAAAGAATACCTATATTTAAGTTGTTTAAGTATTCAGCTTTTACAATTGCTATTATTTCAGTCATGCTCGCAGGTAAATCTATTGCTGCATTTCAAGAAAGTGGACTAATAAGCTATAATTCTCTAAATTTTAATTTTGACTTGCCACTTATTGGTTTGTACTCTAGAATTGAAACCATATTAGCACAATTAGTTATTTTGGCAGTCACAATTATTCTTTGGAATTTAAAACTAAGTAAACGATAAATATGGAAAATAAGGATACTGCTAAGAAGCCTGTTTGGTCTCCTTCAATAGAAAAAATCTCTAAATCAAATATGTTCGTTTTCAAGAATTATTTGAATAGAAGATATACTTTACAATTAAATGATTACAAAGATATGTATGATTGGAGTTGTAAATATTATGATAAATTTTGGGAAGCAATTTGGCACTACTCAGAGATTTACTATACAAAAAAATATACCAAAATCACTGATGGAAATTTTCCTTCTTACTTAAAAGTACCAAGACCTA
>VYMC01000160.1_pt1 | contig 30248 bp, 31 predicted proteins | sample 5115301 | NCBI WGS metagenome assembly VYMC01 (sample SAMN12291802, study PRJNA351875) | freshwater metagenome | isolation source: freshwater lake | place: USA: Michigan, Wintergreen Lake | collected 2013-08-08 | reverse complement strand
CAATATCTCCCCCATGAGAGATTTAGACAAAAATACTTAAATAGCTGTAAGCCTTTCTATGACTGGGTTAGGTTAAATAAAAAATATTCAAAATAACCTGCTGGATGTGGGATACGGTCCTTCACTTCTTGATAAAGTTCCTGTAAGCGGTCTAAATTCGACCTGGAAGTTTCCCAGTAACCGCGACCATTAACCTCTACCAGGGTGAGTACCATCTTGCGGAAAGAATTAGAAACCCTCAGTTGTTGGGTTTCACTTCCTTCAACCCAACCTACCCAAAAAGAGCTACTAAAATAAACTGTCTCTATCCAAATTCGCTCGCTTCTTCAATATTAATCATCACTAAATTCGACCGGGAGGTTTCCCAGTAAATTCCTAGGTCGGGTTGAGGTCACGAAACCCGACAGAAACCCTCAGTTGTTGGGTTTCTACGCAAAAAGAGCTACTAAAATAAACCGTCTCTATCCATAACTTTCTCGCTTCTTCAATATTAATAATCACTTCCTCTAAAGTTTCACCCTGACCCATACATCCAGGTAAATCTGGAATTAGTGCCGTGTATCCGTCTTCTTCTTCGGGATAAATTGAAATCGGATATTTAAGAGATAAAAAGTATTCTAATATTTGTTGTTCCATCGATAGGTCTAAATAGGTTTGACCAAATCGCCAACTTGAGCATTATCAAAAGGTTTTAATTCATCGGATTCTACCACTTCAGATTTATAACTGCTCAATGCAAAAGGGGTATTTTCTATTCTTTTTCTATAAGTTTTTTTCTGATCGGTTTCAATTATAGATATTTTATCTTGAACGAAAATTACTCTTCCCGTACCTTTTACTAATTCGAGAAACCCTAAAGATTCTCCAGTATTGGGATCTTTGATATCTTCATTGCTAATATGATAAACCATCATTCTTTGACCTTCTCGAATTCCGTTCTGTTCACCTCTATTCATTACTAATTTATAGTTGTCAATAACCTTAGCAACTGTGGCAGGAAAGGTTCCTTTGGGAGATAAAATTGGAGTTTCTGTTACATTTTCCATAATTTCCTCTACAGGTCTAACTATTTTTTATAAATACTCGGCTTGACTTTGATTCTTTGAATAATTTTAAGGTCGTTATTAGCTAATCTGTCTAAAACATTTTGATAGCCTGCTTCTGGCTGGTCGAGAACTGTCTGTATTTTTTGATCGCTTTGTACATTTTTAACAAATCCCTCACCGATTAATACTTCAAACCCATCTTCGTCCGTATAGTAAAACGATATCATTAGTTGAGCGGCGAATAAATTTGAGGCTTCAAGTAAGCATTGGATATTATTATTGGCATCTTTTTGAACTCGTAGGATTGTTGGAATGATATTTTGCTTGACTCTTTGATATTCTTCTAGTGCCGTTTGTAACGCCCTAATTAGAGTTGCTATAACTAATACAGCTATCGTGATTATAACAAAAAGAACCACTAGAGGAATAGGTGTCTGCCCAGCAAATGCCCACGCGAGTACACTAGCGACAAAACCAAGTAATCCCAGCCAAAACGTCTGAATTACTGAAAAACTAGACCAAATTAACCCCCAAAAACTATTTTTCATCTTTGTTCAAAACTCAAGAGACCAGTGTAAGCTGCGTCTCTCAAGTCTTATCTATCTATTCTACTCGATTCCTTCGATACGGTCCTCCACTTCTTGATAAAGTTCCTGTAAGCGGTCCAAATTCGACTGGGAAGTTTCCCAGTAACCGCGACCATTAACTTCTAGCAGGGTGAGTACCATCTTGCGGAAGGAGTTGGGATTGAGATTCATCAGACGCTGACACATTTCCTCATCTTGAATAAAGGTGGTGTTCACATCTTCGTAAACCCAATTATCCACCGCGTCAGCAGTAGCGGACCATCCCATCGTATTAACCAAACGCTTCGATAATTCTCGGACACCTTCGTAACCGTGACTTAACATTCCCTCGTACCATTTGGGATTGAGTAACTTGGTGCGGGTATCTAAGCGCACGGTTTCCGATAAAGTACGCACCTGAGCGTTAGCGGTGGTAGTATCGGCAATATAGGCTGCCGGTTTTTTGCCATCATCGCGTAAACTAGCGACAACCTTCGTCGGATCCGAGTCGAAATAGTGGGAAACATCGGTTAAACTAATTTCGCTAGAATCCAAGTTTTGGAAAGTTGCCTCGGCAGTTTTTAAAGATGCTTCAAACAACCGACGATTATCGGCCATCATCCCGGGATTATCGGAATCGAAAGCAAAACCCTTGCGGTTGAGATACATATTCTGTAACTCTTTTTCGTCTTCCCAACTGCTATTTTCTACCGCAAGATTGATGTTAGAAGAATAGGAACCGGAAGCATTAGAAAAGATGCGGGTGGCTGCCTGTCGAACCGTTAAACCCATTTCTTTTGCTTGTTCAATAGCGTGTTTGCGAACATAATTCATCTCTATCGGTTCGTTTGCTTCCGCGGCCATTTTTACACCTTGGTCAAGCAAGTTCATCTGATTGATAAATAAATCCCGGAAGACACCAGAACAATTGACCACCACATCAATGCGCGGTCTTCCCAACTCCTCTAGGGGAATTAATTCCAGTTTATTCACCCGTCCTAAAGCATCGGGAACAGGACGAACTCCCACCATCCAGAGAATTTGTGCTAGGGATTCCCCATAGGTTTTGATGTTATCGGTTCCCCAGAGAACACAAGCGATGGTTTCGGGATATTTACCAACCTTATCCAGTTTTTGCCGTTCTAACAGACGATCTACCACGATTTTAGCCGATTTTACCGCCGCTAGGGTCGGGATAGACTGGGGATCTAAAGCGTGGATATTTTTACCCGTCGGTAAAACTCCGGGGTTACGGATGGGGTCGCCACCAGGACCTGGAAGAACGTATTCCCCTTCCAATGCTTTTAATAGGGCCCCTAATTCATTATCAGCACAAACCTGTTCTAAACAGAATTCTAGGTATTCAAACAGGGGTTTTAACGCTTCCGGATCAACTTTTGGATAACCCATCGACCGTAAAGTTTCGAGCCAAGGCGATTTCTTGCCTATATTCAAGAAATTCAGCTTAGAAAGCATCGATACCCGACCTGACCCGTCGGTTTGAGACTCGACTAAAGCGGAGACGGCAGCGCGAGTCGCGAGGGTGATGTTTTGCAGTAATTCCACATCTTCTAACACACCTCGATCGCTATTGCGATAAACTTCCTCTATATCCCGGCCGATGCTGTTGGCAATAATCCGGGGTAAGGAGAGTAAATCGTCCTCTTCCCGGTCTAAACTGGCAATATTGACTAAAGTTGCGATCGCTTCGAGCGCCGAGGGGGGTTTCCCGATAACGTGAAGTCCGCAGGGAAGTAAGCGCGATTCAATTTCCATCAGTTTGCGATAGACGGAACCGACGATATTATCCCGTTCCTCTTGACTGAGATGGGCGGTGTCACCATCAGGTAAACTTATATCTTTGTCGAGATTGACCAATAAACATTTATCGACAATGGTATTGACAATTTGCACCCCACGCCCACTATCTTTCAGGGTTTGGTAAGAACCGATCAACTCGCTTAGTTCTTTTAACCCTTTGTAGAGTCCGGCATTTTCTGCGGGGGGAGTGAGATAGGAGATAGTTTCCGCATAACTGCGACGTTTAGCGATCGTCGCTTCGCTGGGGTTATTAGCGGCATAATAGTATAGGTTGGGAATCATCCCGATGAGGTTATCGGGGTAGCATTCTCCAGACATTCCCATCTGTTTCCCCGGCATAAATTCTAGGGATCCGTGGGTGCCAAAATGGAGAACCGCGTCTGCTTTCCAGACTTGATTGAGATAGGTATAGTAGGCTGCAAAACCGTGGTGGGGACTAGCAGAACGAGAAAAGAGCAGACGCATGGGATCCCCTTCATAACCGAAGGTGGGTTGAACCCCGATAAAAACGTTACCGAATTCTTTCCCGTAGATTAAAAGATTTTGTCCATCACTGTTGAGATGTCCAGGTGGTGGTCCCCAATTTTCCTCTAAACGGACGGAATAGGGGGTTAAGCGTTCGTATTCGGGTACGGACATCCGATAGGCGATATTTAGCTCCGGACTATGGTACTGTGCTTGAGCATCATGGATTACCGCTTCCATCAGTTCTCGGGGAGATGCGGGTAGCTCCTGCAAGTCATAACCGTTATTTTGTAACGCTTGCATCACTTCGTAGATAGAACCGAACACATCTAGATAGGCTGCGGTTCCCACATTCCCTTTATCGGGGGGGAAACTAAAGACAGTGATGGCGACTTTTTTGTTTAGTTTCGGTTTCTTTCTTAGAGTAGCCCATTTTAGCGCCCGTTGAGCGATCGCTTCTACCCGATCCTGTAAAGCGATCGCTTTACCTGTGGCCCCATCCCGGCCCGATAATATAATAGGTTCGATCGCACCGTCTAATTCCGGAATGGCAATCTGTAGCGCCACTTGAATCGGGTGTAACCCTAAATCGCTTTCTTCCCATTCCTGAGTGGTTTGGAAAACTAGCGGTAAAGCGCACATATAGGGACGATTGAGACGTTTTAAGGATTCTATCGCTTTCGGATGATCTTGTCGCGCTGGACCTCCCACTAAAGCAAATCCTGTCAGGGAAATTACCGTATCGACGATGGGAACCGCTTCTACTCCTTTTAAGCTTTTATCCCAGAAATATTCTTCTACCGGTTTAGAAAAATCTAATCCCCCGGCAAAAACAGGAAGCACTCGCGCACCCATAGACTCGAATTCCTGAACGAGAGCGACATAATGAGCGTCATCACCAGTAACGAGGTGAGTTCTCTGTAAAATTAAGCCAACACAGGGAGCTAAGGGGTCTTTTAGGTCATCGGCAATATCACTGCGGTTATTGTACCAAGTGAAGTATTCCTTGACATCCTCGAACATTTTCATGGATAAAGGATGCCAGATACCCAGATCTGGATAAACTACCGGTTCCTTGTAGGCCACGCTGTCATCCTTGTTATCAAAGACATACTTATCGGCCAACATTAACAGGAAGTTCTCTAAATTTTCTGCCGAACCCCCTAGCCAATACTGGAAACTTAACATAAAGTTGCGTGCGTCCTGAGCTTTTTCCATGGGGAGGTATTTCAGGACTTGCGGTAAAGTTCGCAATAACTTTAACATCGCATCTTGGAAACCAGCGCCAGAGTTTGACCTGCGCTTTTTCATAAAATTAGCGATGACACTCTTAGACTGTCCCAATTGAGCCATAGAAAAACAGCCTAATTTATTTAAGCGCATTACCTGGGGCATAGAGGGAAAAACGATCGCCGCGTCTAATTGATCCCGATGGGGACTGACAGCGGCCACAACCTTATCAGCTAAATCTTCGATAAAGATAAGAGAAGCAATGAAAATATTAGCCTTGGCCACATCCTCCTGAAAATTACGATAATTTTCCCCATCGCGCAGTTCTTCGATTAGATAACCACTAATTTCGATCGCTAGTTTCGGGTTATTAGCGTTAATTTCCCTGACGGCACTACTCAGCGCACTTTGGTACTGAGGTTCTAGCACGACATAGACCACCTTGACCAGCGATCGACCATTCAACGCGTCGGGAACTATGTGACGAATGGTGGACTTGACGTGAGTGAACATATATGATGGTTCTCCTTAGGATTGCTGAGTCTGGTTTTGAGGTATTTTCGTCATCTGATGACGATCACCCTTTGTTTAAGGTATTTAGATATATATGTTCATGTTTTGTATCATAAAACGTCACCCCAATGAGCATTTACTCTGGGTTTCGACACAATTCGATAAACATCTTGCCATGTTTTGTAACAGATGGTAAAGAGCTTTTTGAGTAAATGCTCAGGCTTTCGTTTACAAAAATTAATATTTAATCTATTGACTTTTAATTACAAAAATGCTATTAGATAATACCTCGGGCGATACGTCCCTGTTCAAATCTGACTAATTCTCCGTAATTAATTAAATTATATTAACTTTCTGGAAAATACTTGACATTACCCCGTGGCTCTATTGGGGTTAGGATTGGGTGCCTTGGCTTCTAGAGGTAAGAAACGGCGTTGTCAGGTCAGAAGAGGAAAAGCTGCAATGCTCCGGTGCTGATTCGGAGCATTTTTCAATTTGACAACGCCGATTGTAGGGCTAATTCATGAACTAGATCGATCGATCTCCGATTGTAGGGCTAATTCCACTGCTAAATCGAGCGACTCTAGGCATTTTATCAATAAAATAATCTGAGTTAGATGTAAATTACTTTCCAATGGTGGTTCATCAAAATTCGCCCTTGGGGAAGATTATCCCATCTTTTCGGGCAGTTTGGCTAGGGGATAGGCCCTCGTCGTAGTCATGGTTATCTGCTATGAATAATGAGCTGTCCGTGTATTTAAACTGCTTGTTGAGATGAGACAAGGGGCAATAGTAAAGGGATTGGGGGAGATTGTTGCTAATTTCGACCATAGGCGGTTAAAATGCGTCTTAGCTTATAATACCCAACTGGCAAAGCATTAAACCACCATCACTGCTACCGAATCACCAGCGCCTTTGTTGAGTATTCGACCCAATTACCCTAAAAATTCTATTCACCCCTAAATTCTGACTTTTAACTGAGGCTGAGGTCGATTTTTAAACATTATTGACCTTCTCACCTCTAAGAGCCGAAAATAAACAGAGACGACCTAAACCCAAGATTGCTGGTGAGAAGTTTTCCTGACTGGGGGACTCTAGATGGCAGCCAGCAAATTCTTGCTGAATTTCTGTTAGAAAATAGGGCCAAATGGTTAAGAAAAAATTACCGCTAAAAATTATTTGATCGATATCTTTAAGACTTTTTTGCTGTTTTTCTAACAAATCATTAACTTTCTGTCTTAAATTATCTAGATATGGTATGACAACCTTCTTATTTAAATCCCTGCGACTGACCGTCCAAGTATGACCAGCTAGAGAGGAGGTAAATTCGCTTTCTTCTTGCAGGATTAATTTGGTTAATCTAGCGGCTGCCAGTAAAGATTTTTTTAAGGGATTAGTATCGGTGAGATCGGAGAGCGAAAGCGGCAAAAAAGAGCGCCAGAGAGGATAAATTAGCTGAGAGAGTATGGCCTGTTCATAGGTGTTTTCCCCGTAGTTAAAATGGCTTAGAGCAATTGCCGGACGGGATAAAGAGCAAGTTTGCCGTGGCACTTCCAGCAGTGCTAAAGTGGTAGTCTCTCGTTTACCTTCGACAACAAGTAGGGTTTGGGGTTGGGGTTGGTCGCTAGTAGGAATATAGGCCAGAGCAGTAGCGATCGCTGTTTCCAGACTAGAGAGGCAATCGGGGGGTATTAGTTGCGCTGTGAGAAGGGCTTTTTTTAGGTCATCCGTGGGGGTTTCCCCGTCATCGGTGATAATAATAGCTTCTAATCGTTCTAGGGCTTCCCAGAGCCAAGAATCGGTGCTAAAATCCCGATTAGATAGCCAGCTAATTAGATATTCTTCCACCTGAGAGCAGGGTAAGAGATCGCTTGTTCCCGTTGCCAGACTCCAAGAAAGAGGATAAAAATCGATCAATCCTTGGCTTTCCCGAAAAAAGACGATTTTCACCCCTGGTGGTTGTACCTCAATTCCCAGGGACCAACGAACAACTTCAGGGGTTCGATCAGGGGATAATAAAGGAAAAAGAAGCGCTTTGGCCGATTCTAAATGTTGACGAGTGGCGATAATTGTCTCGGAAGTAACTTCTTGCGGGTCAACTAGAGATGAAATCACCTTGGCAAGAATCCGATCGATCTCGGTCAGTAGAGAGGAAAAATCCTGTTTATCGGTCACTAGATAAATAAAAATACCCACAACTGTCTATTGTAGAATCACTCACTTAAAACGAACAAGATTTAAATATTAAACTATGGAAGAAAAACGCTATCCTGCGGAAAAATCAGCAGAGATTCAAAAATTACTGGATACAGCCACCTTATTGGTCGGTTTACCCCCTGAAACCATCGATAAAGTTACTGCTCATGCTCTCACCCGCACTCATCCCGCTAATCGGGCGATTTTATTAGAAAATGATTGGGGTGGTTCGGTTTACTTTATTCTCGATGGTTGGGTGAAAATTCGTACTTACGATGGGTCGGGTAAAGAAGTCACCTTAAATATCGTCGGTAAGGGGGAAATAGTCGGAGAAATGGCCGCTTTAGACGAATCCACCCGCTCCACCGATGCTATCACCTTAACCACGGCCACAATTAGCAGTATTCCCGCCCAAGATTTTGTTCATCTGCTCAAATCGGAGCCTTTAGCGGGAATTCGTCTTTCTCAGTTAATGGCCAAGCGTTTGCGTCAAGTTAACCGGCGTTTACGTTTGCGCGAGGCCGATAGTCTCTCCAGAGTCGCCGATACTTTACTCTTTTTAGCCGAAGGTCAAGGAGAAAAAAGCGGTCAGGGTGCGATAATTCCCAATTTACCTCACCGGGAATTGAGTGGTATTAGTGGACTGGCCCGGGAAACCGTGACCCGATCCTTGACCAAATTGGAAAAAGAAGGCCTGATTCAACGACAGCAGGAATCTCTCTGTATTCCCGATCTGGCCGCTTTAGAAAAAGCGATCGTCTAAATTCAGTGATCAGTTATCGGTTATCATACCAAATCCGGTTATTAAAGACTGATTATCTATTCCTCCTATTGCCCATTGCCTATTGCCTATCTTCACTAGGAAATTTATTTTGCACGACTACTTATGACTGAAAAATTAACCGGTTTTGGAGTGGTGCTGGTGACAACGGCCAGCGAAACGGAAGCGGAACACCTAGCGATCGCCTTACTGAACGATCGCCTGGCCGCTTGTGTCAGTATTTACCCGATTCGTTCCATTTATCGTTGGCAGGGACAGATTGAAAACGAGAGCGAATGGCAATTAGCGATCAAAACCGATTTAAAGCAGTTTGAGCAGTTATCGGCAAAGATACAGGAACTTCATAGCTATGCCGTCCCAGAAATCATCGCTTTACCGATTGTGGCGGGTTCTCAGACCTATTTGGACTGGTTAGTCTCCCATACAGATGGGGTGTCAGAATAGACCAATCGGCCACTTGAGCGAAAAAAATCTATATAATTCTTAATAAACTATCTCAGGAAGCGCAAAAAGTTTTAATCTAGATGCTGATTAAATGTTTAAACATCTGGTTTTAAGACCGATCGCCTCCACGATTGGAGAACTCAGCACATCGTCAAGGGAGATAGTTAAAATCCAATGAGTCTTAAGGCAAGCGGTGGCAGCTCCTTAGCGCGTCCCCAACTCTATCAAACCGTCCCGGTATCTGCCATTACCCAAGCAGAACAACAAGACCGCTTTCTCGATAAACCCGAACTCAATGAACTGATCGCCTACTTCCAATCGGGGAGCAAGCGTTTAGATATTGCCCAAACGCTCACCCGCAACTCCGATCTGATCGTCTCGCGGGCAGCTAACCGGATTTTTACCGGTGGTTCCCCCATGGCCTACCTAGAAAAACCCCCCGTGGAAGAATTGGCCTTGGTCGGTGCGGGTAAAGTTACCAGCGTCCAGGAAGGGATGAAATTAGGAACCGTTACCTACGCTGAAAGCGGGTCTGGTGGCGGTGGTGGCTTCCTCGGTGGCTTAAAAGGGATTTTCGCCTCTAGCGGCCCGATTCCCCCCGGATTCCGACCGATTAACGTCTCTCGTTACGGTCCGAGCAATATGCAGAAGTCCCTCCGGGATTTATCCTGGTTCCTGCGTTATATTACATACGCGATCGTGGCCGGTGATACCAGTATCCTGATCGTTAATACCCGCGGTTTAAGGGAAGTTCTCGAAAATGCCTGTTCTATTGACGCCACCATCGTGGCCCTACAGGAAATGCGGGCCGCTTCGATCGAGTATTTCCAAAGAGACAAGGATGCGGTCACTCTAATCAGTGACTATTTCAATATCCTACTAGGGGAATTAAAAGCCCCCACCCCCTCTAATAAACTGCGTCAGCGTCCCAGTAGTGACCAACAGGGTTTAAGTCTTCCCCAAAGCTACTACAATGGTGCCGAAAAACGACAAAAGTTTGTCATGAAAACTGGTTTATCGGAGTCGGAAAAATCTTCGATTATTAAGGCAGCCTACAGACAAATTTTTGAACGGGACATCACCCGCGCCTATAGTCAGTCCATTTCTGACCTAGAATCGAAGGTGAAAAACGGCGACATCTCGATGAAAGAATTCGTCCGTCGTCTCGGTAAATCGCCTCTCTATCGTAAACAGTTCTTTGAACCTTTTATCAATAGTCGCGCTCTAGAATTGGCTTTCCGTCATTTCCTTGGTCGCGGTCCTTCCTCCCGGGAAGAAGTGCAGAAATACTTCTCGATCGTCTCTAGCGGCGGTTTAGGGGCGTTAATCGATGCTTTAGTCGATTCTCAGGAGTATTCCGACTATTTCGGCGAAGAAACCGTTCCCTATCTCCGGGGTTTGGGTGCAGAAGCACAGGAATGTCGTAACTGGGGGATGCAGATCGACCTGTTTAACTACAGCGCACCTTTCCGCAAAGTTCCCCAATTTATCACCACCTTTGCTAAATACGATCGCCCTTTACCGGATCAGCACGTTTACGGTTCCGGAAATGATCCCCTAGAAATCCAATTTGGGGCAATTTTCCCGAAAGAAACCCGCGAACCTAGTTCTAGTCCCGCTCCCTTCAGTAAGGATACCAAACGTATCCTCATCCACCGCGGACCTGCCACTAATAACCAAAATAGCAACCCCGGCGCCCGAGGTGAATTCCCCGGTACTTTGGGTCCGAAAGTTTTCCGTCTCAATAACGAGTTACCCGGTTCTAGCAATGGGTTAAGCGTTAAATTTGGCGAAAGTTCCACCCAAAGAGTGATTTTAGCGACTTATCGTCAGGTTTTCGGTCGAATGCCCTACGAAGGTCAGCGTTTATCCGTGGCCGAGATTAAGTTAGAAAATGGTGATATTACTCTGCGTGAGTTTATCAAAACCCTAGCTAAATCCGAGACTTTCCGGAAAATCTACTGGACTCCTCTCTATGTGGTGAAAGCGATCGAATATATTCACCGTCGTCTGCTCGGTCGTCCCACCTACGGTCGTCAGGAAATGAATCAATACTTCGATCTTTGCTCAAAAAAAGGCTTCTATGCTTTAATTGATGCCATTATCGACAGTCCTGAATATACGGAAGCTTTTGGCGAAGATACGGTTCCCTACGAGCGCTATCTAACTCCCCAAGGAATGCAGTTACGGATGGTGCGTTTGGGTAATCTCCGTGAAGATATCGGCCAAAGAGTTGATAAAGAGGAAACCCCCCGCTTTATTGAATTGGGTACACCTTCGGTCTCGATTCGCACTGAACCGGATATTCAATCTCGTGTCGGTCAAGGTGTCACGGTTCAACGGGAACAAACTAAGGTCTTTAAACTGTTAACTAATCTCGATAAAGTTGCCGTACAAAATACTGTTCGCGCTGCCTATCGTCAGATTTTTGAACGGGATCTCGAACCCTATATCATCAATGCCGAATTTACCGCTTTAGAGAGTAAATTAAGCAATGCTGAGATCACGGTAAAAGAGTTTATTGAGGGTTTAGGTGGTTCGGATCTTTACCTGAAAGAATTCTATGCTCCCTATCCGAATACGAAAGTAATTGAATTGGGAACCAAGCACTTCTTAGGTCGCGCTCCCTTGAATCAAAAGGAAATCCAGAAATATAACCAAATTCTGGCAACTCAGGGATTAAAGGCCTTTATTGGTGCCATGGTTAATAGCATGGAATACCTACAATTATTTGGTGAAGATACGGTTCCCTATCGTCGTTTCCCGACTCTACCAGCTGCTAATTTCCCCAATACGGAACGCTTATACAATAAGCTGACTAAACAGGATAGTGAACTGGTTGTTCCTAGTTTTAAACCAGTAGTTAAGGTCGGTGGTTAGTTAGTCCTTGAAGTTAGTTAATTTAGCTCGTGTTCAACACGAGCTTTTTTCAGGACAAATTACTGCCCAAAATTTATTATCGTCAATCTAGGAGGTAACAATAAGCCAAATTAAAGTTAAAAACTTCGGTCTAATTAAGGCGGGTTTACTAGAAAATGATGGTTTTATCGACGTTCGGAAAGTAACGATTTTTATCGGTAATCAAGGAACTGGAAAAAGTAGCATTGCTAAATTAATATCAACATTAAGCTGGTCGGAAAAAGCTCTATATCGTGGAGATTTAGAGGAAAAATATGTGACTAAATATAATCGTTTGGTTAAATTTTGTCAGTACCAAAATTTAACCAATTACTTTTTACTCGAAACCCAAATTGAATACAATGGAGATGTTTATAGAATTAGTTTTGCAAATGCTAAATTATTGATCGAGCGTACTGATAATTCAAAGTATCGAGTACCAAAAATTATGTATGTACCAGCAGAGCGAAACTTTTTGAGTGCAGTAAGATGGCCAGAAAAACTCCAAGGACTACCAGAATCATTATATACTTTCTGGGAAAAATTGGATCGCTCACAACAGGAATTATCTGCCAGTTTGACTTTGCCAGTAGGTGAGGTTAAATTGGAATTTGATAAACTCAATAGACTGGCAAAGATTGTGGGTAGTGATTATCAACTAAATCTATCAGAAGCTTCCATTAGCGATCGCACTAGATTTAAAATTGCTGTCTTAGTTGTTTATTTTGAATTCGTTGCATTACACTCTGCAACTCGATATGTGTTTGCAATTCCTCCTATTTTTCCATGAGATCCTAATATTGGTAAATGGCCATATGGAGCATTCAGAGAAAAGTTAGGATCTTTTCCTTTTTTCCATCCCACTGCATTGCGAAACCTATGGTAAGCCGCTGAATTCTCATCAGTTAAATAGGGTTCGCCGCCTTCACTTTTCCATATTTTTTGCTGAGTATCAAAGCCAAATCTGCCTTGACTTGCTTTTGACCACAAATCTTCAATAATCAACAAATCTTTGCAAGGAAATTCTTTCATAGTTTTTGTATCTATAAATCCTTCTCTATTGACCGTTTGCAACATTAGTCTTAGAGTCTCTCTATTAGCGTACTCCCACCTATTTTCTTTAAGCAGTTTACGAAGACATGAGTAATAAGCAACTCTGTGTTTCAAGCAAAGGTTTTTTGTGTGACTTCATTATAAATCATTTAAAAGAGCAAGCTTTAGGAAAATTGTCTGATCAATTTTTTGATAATTGACCACTGTTACATTTGGTAAATCGAGGAGTTGATCAAAATTTATCCACATAACCCACCTCCTGTTCTGTATTACCATTATACCATGCTCACACAAAACCTAGAAGAGCCTCTTGCTTTCGAGGGTGTTGGGTAACAGTTGTCAACCCAACCTATAAAATTAGCTTACTGCTACTCAGTGCCTTCGGCATCGCACTAATAATTTTTGATCATTAATTCTCTCCCCGCTGCTGCCTGTCCTTGTTTATAATTATTCATGCCATACTGAAGATTCCACTCGATAATATGGGCAAAACTAAAGAGTTTTCGTATCTCTGGACAATCATCGTAGGTAATTAACCATTTAGCCTGACATTGACGCATATTATCGGCAAAACGTTGATGATCGAAGCTGGTATGTAAATTACCTCTTACACCGTACAAACGGGATTTTGTGGCAGTATAGTAGGGGGGATCGAGAAAGATAAAAACTTCTTTTCCCTCAGCAAATAATAATTCTTCGTAGTCTTGGTTAGTAATTTTTACTGATGCTAATAGGGTCGCAATTTGAGTTAATCTAGCAATTGATGAATCAGTAAATCTACTGGTAAAAGCTGCCTGAGAATACCCCCCCGAATCTACTGTTCCCGAAAAAGTAATCCGGTTTAAAACAAAAAATCGTACCGCTTTCTCAAAGTCAGTTAATTTTAAATCTTCTCTAGTTAAATCCTGAAACAATTCTCGCCCACTATCATATTTTTGTTTAATTTCTGTTATTTTTGCTACCAATAAATCAATATTTTCTTGAGTGCATTGCCAGAAACAAAATAAATCATAATTTAAGTCATTAATCCAATAGGTTTTTATTTGTTGTTCAAAGAGTTGCTTAACAGCAAAAAACACAGAACCCCCACCAAAAAAAGGTTCTCGATATTCCCTGATATTGACAGGAATTTGCGGCAGAATTTGCTTAATCGTCCGGGATTTTCCCCCCGGATAGCGCAAGGGACTTTTAATTTTTGACATTAGATTTACTAATTAGCTCCTATCTCGATTTCGAGCTTTTTATTAGTTTGAACTTCAACTAAAAGCTTTCTAATTATTTCCTGCTCTCTCTCCTTCAGATTATCCGAGTTTAACACAAGAAATTTTTCTAGATTTTCCAATTGACAAGGTAAAGTAATTTTGTCTTTAATACCTTTACCTGTAAGTTTTAACTTTGACACAAAATTTATGGGTTGATTGTTTAAATTAATGGAGTCTATATTGGAATACAGAATTAATTTAAAAAGACCATCTTGTATATCAGTTAAATCTGGCAGCCCCTTCCTTGTAGAATTTTTAGACTCCTGAATGTAATATTGATCTTTTATATATAAAATTTCGTCTGGTGCTAGATAATAAGTTCCTCCCAAATAGTTTTCAATACAGAAGTTTGCTTTCCTTCCATCGACTAAATATTCATGTTTATGTACTGTAACTGATTCCCTTTCACTTGCCATTTTAGAGCCTTTTAGAGATATATTTTTGAATTCTTCAAAATCAAGCATAACTACTTTTAGATATTGTCCCATACTAGCTTGAGAATGAGTAAAAACACCGGTATTGTCAGAGATATTTTTATAAGAATTAAGAGCCTGTTGAAAAGTCGAAGTAAACTTTTCTTCTAATAAACTTTTATTCCAATGTAAAGCACTTTGCTTGTAATTTAAAATTTCTTTTATTTGATTCTTAATAAATTCATTATTAAACTTTTGTTTGGTAAGTTTGTGTTTATTTTCCTGTTTCGTTTTTTGACTTTTCTCCGCATTTTCATAGTATCCAAGAACTATATATATTGATTAAATTCATCCATGAAACTGTAGAATATTGAAGCTTATCTAAGTCTCCATCTCTTCCCTCATCTTTAATAATCGGTATTATTGTCAATATTTTTGACGCATTATATGTGTTATAAATTCTGGCAAATGGATAACTTCTGGTTCGCTTAAGGGAACCCCACTTGGAATAAGCGACTTCTGTATTTTGTGCCTCTATAATTCCATAAGCTCTGGATTCATTAACATCAAATTGTTCCAAACATACTCTGTCTAAAGATTCTGTTAGACAGGCTGTATATTTTACATCTCTTATAAATCCAGTCAAATTCAAGACTTCGCTCATATTATGAAATTACGATCAAATTAATTAGATTAAAAGACGGCCTAAAGGTTGAACTCACCCGCCTTGTCAAAGTCTAGCAGCAAGTCGGGTGCAGTGATTTGTCAGATAGTCGGCAGCCAGTCATAGGCTTCTGGCTCAACATCGGGAACTTTTGTTAAGATTGTCTCATACTTTTCTCGACTTCCCTTTTTGGCCTTTTCTATTAGGTAATTTTCTGTCATCAACGCTGAAAGTTTCTCAGCGATCGCAGTAGAGATAAATTGATCGATCAAAATTCCATCACGAGCCGCTAGATCATCTAAACTTTTCTGTAATGAGTCGGGAATTTGAACTTGAATGGTACTCATGGTAACTTACCTATTAATCGTAGGAAACCTGAAGGCTCAAAGCGTGAGTTTCATTTTTAACATAGGCACCTTTACTCGATCGATAAATTACGCTCAAACCAATTAGATTAACCATCTACTTAACCGTTGGTTTGGGGAATTTGGAAGGAGAGGGAAAATATTCTACTCGTTCATTTTTAAGCGCTTGTGCCATGAAATCGCGCCAAATGGGAGCGGCAAAACCACCACCGGTGATACCTTTACCTAAAGTGCGGTTTCGGTCATCTCCAATCCACACTGCGGTGGCTAATTGGGGAACATAACCGACAAACCAGACATTTTTCTCGTTATCGGTAGTACCAGTTTTTCCCGCTGCCGGACGACCGATTTGGGCCGAGGTTGCTGTTCCTCCCTGAATAACTCCCTGTAGGACAGAGTTAAGAGAAGCAGTAGCCCAGGGGTCTAAAACTAGCTTCGGTTTGGGTGTATTATCGAGCATGACGTTACCACGGCTATCAGTAACACGCATGATAAAGGTAGGCTCGGAATGCCAGCCATTACTGGCAAAAGTAGCGTAGGCCCCCGCCATTTCCAGAGGAGTCACATCCACAGAACCCAAAGGTAAGGAGGTCACGGCAATTAAAGGACTCTCAAAACCCAGCAGACGACAAACTTCTATGACTTTATTTATCCCGACACGACGACCAAGAATAACTGCGGGAATATTCAGAGACTGCATCAGAGCTCTACGCAGGGAAACCGGGCCAGAAAAGCCGCCACCGTAGTTTTTTGGGCTATAGAAGCCGCCGGCTTCGCGAAAACGGATGGGAGCATCATTAACCACGGTTTCGGGGGTAAAACGACCACTAGCGAAGGCAGTATAATAAACGAAAGGTTTAAAAGCTGACCCCGGTTGACGACGGGATTGAATAGCGCGGTTTAATTGACTTTTATTGTAATCAACGCCACCGACGAGCGCCTTGACGAAATGGGTGCGGGGATCCACCGCAACTAGAGAAATTTGTAGGTCTTTGGTGCGAATACCGCGACCACGCAAGCTATTATAGGCCTTTTGAATGGTGGACTGGGCCATATTTTGAAAGTCGAGATTGATCGTGGTTTGAATCCGCATTCCCCCTTTAGTTAGGGTTTCCTTGCCAAATTTTTGCCGCAATTCTGCCACCACTGCATCGGTAACGTAGGGTAATTTACTTTCTTGCCAAGCGGTGGGTTTACCCAGTTTCAGCGGTTCCTTTAAAGCGGACTCTTCCTGTGCGGGGGTAATCCAACCTAAGCTACGCATCCGACTGAGAACCAGTGCCTGTCTTTCCTTGGCGGTTTTATAATTATTAAAAGGACTATAAACTTCCGGCGCTTGGATTAATCCAGCCATCATCGCCGATTCTGCTAAATTTAACTCGGAGGCGGGTTTATTAAAATAACTTTTAGCGGCGGTTTGGACTCCATAATTATTATGGCCCCAATAGATATTATTGAGGTACATTTCCAGAATGTCATTTTTGCTAAAAACCTGTTCTACTCGTATTGCTAGGACTGCTTCAGCTAATTTACGGCTAACGGTGCGCTGATGGGAAAGAAAGATATTTTTGACTAACTGCATGGTGATGGTAGATGCACCTTCCACCACACCGCCACTTTTCCAGTTAGCGACTACTGCCCGACCGATACTATTAGGATTAATACCACGATGGTGATAAAAATGGCTATCTTCGATCGCCATCACGGCGCGTTTTAGATTGGGAGAGATTTGATCGAGTTCCACCACTTCCCGATTCGCTTCTCCGTGTAAGCTGGTCAGGAGTCTGCCTTTAACATCGTAGATGTAACTGGTTTCCGTGGGAACGTAACCGCGTAAAATCCTCACATCGGGTAGATTGCGGTAACTAATCGCTAATCCTACCACAGCCCCCGTCACCACGGCCGTGGATACCATCAACAGGCCCAGAGCGGTTCCCCCTGCGACTCTAGAGACTCCCTGAAGAAAGCTATCGGGGGAACTACTGGACTGCTGCTCTTTGTCTTGATTGCCGAGGGTACTGGTGGACACGATGGTTACAATTTCCTTTTTCCAAGAGGGGACTGATCGATCGAACTGGCTTGAAAGTCTATTCTATAGGTTTTGTTAAAAAATCGAATACTGGCTTACAGCAATTATGGCCGATCTGGCTCTAGATTTGATCGGCCATGGCAGGGGGATGTAGGAGCAGCATAGTTAGATATCAGGGACAAAACAGGGTATCGCGGGTATTTCTGCCAGTTATGGGGTTAGTTCCTGTGGCTATCTCACAAAGATATTTTTCCACATCAGAGCGAATAATTGCATCGGTAAAATCGGCTCCGTCGATAATTGCACCTTTGATTAAAATGTTAGTGGCAAAAGCTCCTTCGAGAACGGCATTGGTAAAGTTGGCTCTGGTCAAACGAGCCGATTCTAAATCCGCATTTCTCATATTGGCATCGCTAAAGTCGGCCCCCTCCAAGTTGGCAGAAAAAAAGCGCACTCCCTCTAGATTGGCATGACTGAAGTTACTACCGCGCAGATTGGAGTGATCGAAGGTGGAATCGCGCAAATCCTGCCCCGCAAAGTCATTATCGATCAAATTGCGGTTATTATAACTTAGCGCTTGGGCCGGGGCCAAGAAGGATAATAATACTAATATACTAGCAAACAAGGTTAGTAGAGTTTTGCGAGAAAATTGCGCCATATTGCCACCTGATCAATCAACCTTTTCTATAATAAGCTGTACTGGATTTAAACCGCATATTGGGAATTTTAGTACACATGCTCGAACTGGCCGCCCCCTATAGTTTCTCAACAGGATTTATTATCATTACCCGGCACTCGTTGACAATTATCCCCAGATTTACCAAGAGCGATCGATCTGCTAGATTTTTGATGTTGGATATCTCAGATAGATATGGCTGGTCATAGTAAATGGGCAAATATTAAACGACAAAAAGCCCGGGTTGACGCCAAAAAAGGGCAAACTTTCACCCAGTTATCCCGGGCCATTATCGTGGCTACCCGTAACGGTGTTCCCGATCCGGCGGGCAATTTTCAGCTACGCACGGCGATCGAAAAAGCTAAGGCTGCCGGTATTCCTAATGACAATATCGAAAGAGCGATCGCTAAAGGGGCGGGAACTTGGGAAAATGACTCAGCTTTTGAGGAAATTCGCTACGAGGGTTATGGTCCTGGGGGTGTGGCGATCCTGATCGAAGCACTGACCGATAATCGCAATCGCACGGCGGCGGCTCTGCGGACGGCTTTTAGCAAAAATGGCGGTAATTTAGGTGAAACGGGCTGTGTAGGCTGGATGTTTGACCATAAGGGGGTAATTCGCCTTGAGGGAACTATTGATGAGGATCAGCTTTTAGAAGTTTCCCTAGAAGGCCAGGCCCAATCCTACGAGTTTTTTGACAGTGAGGAGGAAGGTCAAGGAGCAGCAGTTTTTACTGAGGTGTCTAACCTGGAGAGATTGAATAAGGTTCTGCAAGCAGCGGGATTTAAGGTCAAAGAAGCAGAATTACGCTGGATTCCCACTAATACCCTAGAAGTGAGCGATCGAGAGCAGGCCCGTTTTTTATTCAAGTTAATCGACACCCTAGAATCCCTTGATGATGTGCAATCGGTGACGGCTAATTTTGATTTAGTTGAGGAATTGATGTTAGGGTATCTGTGATCCTAAATTCCTAGACTGCTCACTGATTCTGGGCCTGATCAAGAAATAATCTGTCCCCAAAATCCCGTAAAAATTCGGGTTCCGTCTTTGAGAATATGAATTTCTACTTGATTCGATGCCCAATTAATCTGATCTTGCAGAGCGGGATTGAGGAGGTGAATCCGTTGATTGCTAGAAGAAACGGGAGAATCGGGAGAATGAATAGCCAGGGATTCCACATAGGCCCCATCCACCAAAATATCTAACTGGGCCAATAATTCTTGGGAGTGGGGCGGTGCTTGGGTTGAGCGCAATTGTTCGATCGTAAATCCCGTGAAGGACATCACATTTAAGCCTTTTTCCTTAACATATTTAGCCAATTCTGTCAAGGCTTTTGCTTGCCAAAAAGGTTCACCTCCGGAGAAAGTTAGGCCGCTATTGCGGGGATTAGCCAAAATTTTGGCAGCTAGAGACTCAACGGTAATTAATTGATTGATCTCGAAGGACCAGGAAGCTTGATTAAAACAACCCCGACACTCGCGAGAACAACCCTGTACCCAGACCACAGCCCGACAACCGGGACCGTTAACGGCGGATTCATCCACATAGCCCATGATATTGAGATGATGGGCGGGAATTTGCCCTAATTGGGCAGCAATAGTCAGACTCATCGCTTATAACCCTCGATCGATTCCTATCTTTTTCATGCTAGGAAAAAAAGACAAAAATCGGTCGCTCTGGCCATGATTTTTAACCTTTGACACACAGCACCTGCTTGAGAGTGGCGACAATTTCCACTAGATCAGCCTGTTGATTCATCACCTGTTGGATAGGTTTATAGGCCCCTGGAATCTCATCAATAACGCCCTCATCTTTGCGGCATTCAACCCCTTGGGTTTGGGCGATTAAATCATCAAGAGTAAAGGTTTTTTTAGCCAGATTTCTCGACATCAAGCGCCCGGCCCCGTGGGAACAGGAACAGAAGCTATTATGTTCTCCTTTGCCTTTAACAATATAAGATTGCGCTCCCATGGAACCGGGGATAATGCCATAATCGGTTTCTCTGGCGCGGACGGCTCCTTTGCGGGTGACATAAACCTCATCCCCAAAATGAATTTCTTTTTCGGCGTAATTGTGATGACAATTAACTACTAAGAGGGGTTTAGTTGGTTTGCCTCCCGCTAGATGTTTTTCAACAATGCGTTTAAATCTAGCCATCATAATTTCCCGATTATAACGGGCATATTCCTGGGCCCATTGTAGGTCATGCCAGTAGGCGGTAAATTCTTCTGTACCGGCGACAAAGTAGGCTAGATCTAAGTCAGGTAATTTACATTCTGCTAGTTTGGCTAACTCTTTGGCGGTATTAATATGACATTGGGCCAGTTGATTACCAATACCTCTAGAACCGGAATGGAGCATTAACCAAACTTGATTGTCTGTATCTAAACAAATTTCGATAAAGTGATTACCACCCCCCAAAGAACCCATTTGTTTAAGGGCTTTTTTCTCTAGGTTTTGTACACCTCGATGAATCTGTTTAAATTCTGTCCATTTTGACCATTTGGTCACTTCTCGATCTACTTCTTTATTTTCAGCAAAACCGACGGGAATATTTTCTTCCACATCGAGGCGAATTTTTTTGAGTTTTCCTTGCAATTGTTCACCAGTGAAGGGCATTTTTAGGGCAGCCATGCCGCAACCGATATCGACTCCGACGGCGGCAGGAATTACGGCATCTTTGGTGGCAATCACCGAACCAACTAAAGCCCCTTGACCCAAGTGAACATCGGGCATTAAAGAAATGTGTTTATAAACAAAAGGGAGAGAAGCTACATTTTTAACCATTTGGGTTTCTTGGGGTCCCAATTCATGCCCCGCCCAAGATAAAATCGGTGTTTGTGTGGAAAGTTCCAGAGTTTCGTAAGCCATAGTTTTTATGAAATAATCAAATAAAAAGCCGATACAACCAAAATAACGAAATTGAGATTCTGCGACAAGTTAGATAAATTTAGATAAATTGTTATCGGCGATCGTGTTTTAGCACAGAAGATGAGCTGTTGACTATCTAAATTACCCGTTCAGACTGCTCCCTGGGAGAATTTTTGACTTTCACCGGAGGTTTACCGACTACTGCAATACTACCAAAAAGGTTCGGATACCTACACTATCGAGAAAGTGGGGTTATTTTGCACTATAGAGATAACAAAGGAACTGATAGGGGTGGGTATCGCCTAAAAACCGAGTACAGTTCCGATTCTAGAAGTCACTGTAAGTTGTATCGGAGCAGCACAAAGATTATGGGAAAAGTAGTTGGAATTGACTTAGGGACGACTAACTCCTGCGTCGCGGTTATGGAAGGGGGTAAACCCACCGTTATCGCCAACGCCGAAGGGTTTAGAACCACGCCCTCGGTCGTCGCCTACGCCAAAAGTGGCGATCGCCTAGTAGGACAAATCGCCAAACGTCAAGCGGTAATGAACCCGCAAAATACCTTTTATTCCGTCAAACGCTTCATCGGCCGGAAATTCAACGAAGTTACCAACGAAGCCACAGAAGTATCCTACAAAACTCTCCAGGACGGCAACGGCAACGTTAAATTAGACTGTCCCGCCCAGGGCAGACAATTCGCCCCCGAAGAAATTTCCGCCCAGGTACTGCGGAAACTGGTGGAAGATGCCAGTAAATACCTCGGCGAAACCGTTACCCAAGCAGTTATCACCGTACCCGCTTATTTTAATGACTCCCAACGTCAAGCCACCAAAGATGCTGGAAGAATTGCCGGGATTGATGTTCTCCGCATTATCAACGAACCCACTGCCGCCTCTCTTGCCTACGGATTAGACAAAAAAGCTAACGAAACCATTCTTGTTTTTGACTTGGGTGGGGGAACCTTTGATGTATCGGTTCTAGAAGTGGGTGATGGTGTCTTTGAAGTTCTCGCCACCTCTGGAGATACTCATCTCGGTGGTGATGACTTCGATAAAAAAATCGTTGATTACTTAGCCGGAGAATTCAAAAAAGTTGAAGGAATAGATCTCCGTCAAGATAAACAGGCCCTGCAACGTCTCACGGAAGCGGCAGAAAAAGCCAAAATTGAGCTTTCTAGCGTTACCCAAGCGGAAATTAACCTGCCCTTCATCACCGCTACCGCCGAAGGACCAAAACACCTAGATACCACTTTAACTAGAGCTAAATTTGAGGAAATTTGCGCCGGTTTAATTGATCGCTGTCGGGTTCCCGTCGAAAATGCCATCCGTGATGCCAAAATCGATAAATCTGCCCTCGATGAAGTGGTTCTCGTCGGTGGTTCAACCCGGATTCCCGCCGTCCAGGAATTAGTTAAAAAAGTTCTGGGCAAAGATCCTAACCAAAGCGTTAACCCCGATGAAGTGGTAGCCGTCGGTGCCGCTATTCAAGGTGGTGTTCTCGCCGGTGAAGTTAAAGATATTCTTCTGCTTGATGTTTCCCCCCTGTCTTTGGGTGTGGAAACCCTCGGCGGTGTGATGACGCGGATTATTCCCCGCAACACCACTATTCCCACCAAAAAATCGGAAGTTTTCTCCACGGCAGTGGATGGACAAACTAACGTGGAAATCCACGTCCTGCAAGGGGAACGGGAAATGGCCAGAGATAACAAGAGTTTGGGAACTTTCCGACTCGATGGCATCCCTCCCGCTCCTCGTGGTGTGCCTCAAATCGAAGTGGTTTTCGACATCGATGCTAACGGTATTCTCAATGTCACCGCTAAGGATAAAGGTACAGGAAAAGAACAATCGATCAGCATCACTGGCGCTTCTACCTTGCCCCAAAATGAAGTGGAACGCATGGTTAATGAGGCAGAATCGAATGCCTCAGTGGATAAGGAACGTCGTGAACGCATTGAACGCAAAAATCAAGCTGATTCCTTGGTTTATCAAGCTGAGAAGCAGTTAGCCGAGTTGGGTGATAAGGTTCCTCCATCTGAAAAAAATAAAGCCCAAGGGTTGATTAAAGACCTGAAAGAAGCGATCGCTCAAGAGGACGATGGTAAGATCAAAATCATCCTACCGGAATTACAACAAGCCCTCTACGCGATCGGTAGTAGTATGTATCAGCAGGCGCCCCCTAGTAATCCCCCCGGTGGCAATGATGACAATGGCCCCTCTGGTGGTGCTGGTGGCGGCGATGATGTCATCGATGCGGAATTCTCCGACGCTAAATAAAAATTAAGTTCTTAGCTTCGGGAAGGACACAAGTTAACTTGTGTCCTTTTTTTGTTGCCGCTTTCTCTTACAAATAAGTAGGAATAATATTTTGCCATAAATCAGCTTGGATAAATCGAGATAAATGACCTACATTCGTAGTTGCAATTATCATATGTGGAATAGATAGAGTTATCGCTTGTGCAACTAAAATCATATCACCGTCAATTGTCTTATCTCCTGCTGTGGGTTGTCCTTGTTGACGCCCTTGCGCCCAAAATAAGGCAGCTTGTCGCATTGTGTCCGTTGTAATGGGTAGATATTCTATTAATTCACATAACTCATCTAGTCGTTTAATTCCCTTAATCTTGTTAGCGCGTAATAACTCTCGGCGAACTTCATAATCAGCTATTTCGGGAAGAATAACCCTAATACCTTCTTGAGTTAAAGTTTGCAGCTAACGAGTACAAGCTAGACTTTCATGCGATCGCTTAGGATTGGTAATTAAACCGATAATTCCGATGTCTAATAAAACAACTTGACTCACCAACTTATCCCTTTTAATTGTGACGGAAATAAAGGACGATCAGATAAACGATCTTGATCGAGTATCTCAATTAAATATTCACCTATTTCTTGTTGTTCTTCCTCATCTTCTTCATCGATCCAAGACTGAAGAAGATTAACCAGTTTGATTTTTTTTCTTGGGATAAAATGTTATCTGTGAGCAGTTTTATGGTGTAAGATTCTAGGGAAAGTCCCTGCTCTATTGCTCTTTGGGTAAGATATTGCTCTATTTCCGGTGTTAGATTAAGGGTTAGTGCCATAGTCGTTTTTTTTAGAGTTATTTCACCCCATTCTATCTTAATTAATCAGTTTTGTATTGAACAAAATCTACACACAGGGATGTAAATCCCTCGCTTACGTCCCCGAAAAACATTAATTAACTAGGGTCTGCTGAATAAATCTAAAAACCTTGTTGGATAAGACTTTTAGACCTTTTTGAAATCCAAAAGTACCTGGCATGGGAGTGATCGGGGGGAAAATTCCGGGACTTTTTCCCTGAAAATTAGGTAGTTGACCACCTGAAAATCGGTAAAACCCCACACCCCACACCCTACCCCCAAGAAAAACTTTTTGCCGCAACCCTAACTATCATTACTATTGTCTTGATTGCGCTTTTTAGACAGCAATACACCTAACCCTAATATTACTATTGACAAAATTGTAGAAGGTTCGGGAATAGATATCGATGAATCCACTTGAACTATTTTTATCAACTGACTTTGATTACCAGAATAACTGGCAACACTGCCATCGCTAAAACCAGTTTGAGATAAATCAATATTAAGTACCAGACTAGAATTACCATTGCCGATTACTTGAAAGTGCAATAAACTAAAAGTATCCAATTGATTAATTCCCAGAGGTGAACCAATGCCCAAAAATGGTAAAGAACCGCCTCCTAAGTTAGTAATTGAACCATTGGTATTGTCTAATATTCCCGTGCGTCCAAAGGGGAAATTAGAGGTAATAAGAAGACTATTAATATCTGAGGGATTGAAAGGATTGTCGATGTTTTGAATTGAGCGAGGATCGAAGGATAAATTAATAGCACCGCTAGTGATACCGACAGGATTAATATCACTATTTTTCATTAAAATTTCCACAAAAAATCTATCGCCTACACGGAGAGGATTATTAATAATAGTTCCCACTAGGCCACTATTATCAGTTTTGAGGTTGAATTGAGTAGTCAGACTAGACATAATGTAGTTCTCCTGAGTTAAAAAAGTTAGCGAGTTAAAACAAATGCTACGCCAAGCAGCATTTATTCAAAAATCTGGTAAGGGAAGTCACACTAACTGGGTACATCATTTGTACTCTGGTAAAGTTACTGTTTCTGGAAAAGACAGTACCGATGCAAAGTTGTATCAAGAAAAAGAAGGTAAGAGGAATCAAGAAAATAGCACAAATTAAATATCGCATGGTGATTCAATGGTCTGATGAAGATAATTGTTTTTTGGTTGCATTGCCTGATTTTCCAAGGCAATATTTGCGTACTCATGGAGATACTTATGAGGAAGCTGTCGCTAATGGAAAAGAAGCAATAGAATCGCTAATGATTGCTTATCAAGTAGATAATGAACCCTTACCTAAACCGTTATTTTGTAGGATGGGTTAGGAAGTGCGCTAACCCATCAAAACCTATTGTAATTAACCGGAATGGTTGGGTTTCCTTGGGTCAACCCAACCTACGAAGATGGGGTTTTCTTGGGTCAACCCAACCTACAGAGTTAATCTAAACTGTTCAAGAAATTAAAAAAGATTGGAGTTTACCATGAATCAAACGTCTTCTACCCCTAGCCTAGAAAAAGTTAAACAAAGAGCAGCTAAAATTCAAGAAATTTGTCGTAGAGCCGATGCAGAAATCTTGATTTTAGATGAATTAATTGCCCAATTAGAAGCTGAAAATCGCTCTTCTACTCTTCATCTTTACCGCTTAAACAAGGCTAAACATTTGTTAGATCAAGTTTAGTTATGTAATTTAGCATTAGAGAATTTCAGGGTCTAGTGTTCCTTATCTAGAGAATTTCATCAACAGACTAAAATTCTAGCCTGCTTTTGCATTATAACAAAGAGACATAAAACCCATTGCTTACGTCCAGTAGGATTAGTTAATGGAGAATTTACTGTCTCTGTTTGTCCTCTTTTTTTAAGGAGTGATTACATCTAAAATATCTCGATACAAAGGCGCACATTTTCCAGCCATTTCTAAACCTGTATTTAGTCCTTCACTTGAAAAATATAAATCTTTTCGATCTACAGCGCGAATAATTTTATCTCTATCACTTTTAGGCAAATCACCCCAACCAGCTTCACAGTAAGCATCTGGATGGGTTCCATAAGCAAATTTCTTAAATGCCTTAGAGTCTAGTTCTAGTTTTGAAAATCCTTGAGGATCTGATTTTAGTTTATCCTCAATTTTTTCTTGTAATTTTTTACCTACATTTTTGAGAAATTGCTGACCATTAGGAGTTAGTTTTTGATAGGTTTCTGTCATAAATATTCTAAGATACTTATCTCCAAAACCTAAGTAGTAATCGGGTGCTTTTTGGTTCGGATTTCTTCTTCTAAAGTCTTCTTCACGGAATTTATAGTAGTCTAAATTTCCAAGTTCAACTTTTGGATCAGATTTATTTTTTCCTTCATTTTGCCGAATTTCATAATATTTCAGGCTTCCGGGTTGACCCACAGGGAATGGTGTAGGAGATTTTGTGAAGATAAAACTAGCTAAAATACCTTCAGTAATTTTTCGATCAAATATTTTATTGATATTAAGTATTCCTCCGTAGTCTCCTTCATTATGCATATTAATTGCAATTTTATGTTTTTTATCAAAACTGGATAGACAAACTATTATATAATCTTCTAAAGTAGTCTGGCGATACAATATTGCATTTTTACCTGCAATTTTCATCGAATAAAGAAAAGTATAAGCACTAAAAGATTGATTTTGCAAATTTCTAATTTCACTTATTGAGCAAGGTGTCCATTCATTATTCGCAATATAGATTTCTGCACTTTCATAAAACGAACCATCCCAATGAAAATCAGAAGCTTGCCGTAGACATTGAATATATTTATATAATGATGGATTGTAAATACTAATAGTGGTAGCATTATTCTTGAGTGCGCGGTAATTAGCAGGAATTTTGAAAGCTAAACCATAATCATCAAGACGAATTTCACGAGTTTCTGTAGCTGGTTTAGATAAGCTAGGTTCTTTACCACAAGCAGCCATTGTTCGTTGTGCATTAGCTGGTAATTGAACATTAAAGTATCCTAATAATAAAATGAATGTTGCAATAGAAAATTTCTTGATAAAAACGTGACACGCATTATCTGCAATTCCCGCCGCACCAATTTCACCACTTAAAATAGTAATATTATTAGCAATATTACGCTGATTTAGGGCAGTTTCCGTTCCTGCAAACCCGCCATAAATCCCCACATTATTTTTCAGGGTAAAACTTGCAGTTCTGTCGGTTCCCGTAGTCGGTTTATACGTCCCCGCAGCCACCCAAATCTCATCACCAGCTTGTGCCGCAGTAATAGCACTTTGTAAACTGCCATAAGCATTGTTCCAAGCGGAACCATTACCTGTTGAACCAGACTTAACGTAGATGATAGCCATAATATACCTCGTGTGAAAAAGACGGTAGAGAGTTGATAGGGAATATCGACCCGAAACTTAGTTCGAGTTAGATAAAGTTGATAAGTAAGCGAATAGTGGAGAAAACTGTCTCTAAAGACAGCAAAACCATTAATCAAGCTGAGATGTCAGAAAATTTAGCACTGGTTAGGGATAATGCTTAGATTGTAGAGGCGAATAATTATAAGCTCCGTTTATTTTTTTTTTTTTCATTCATCAGCAGAGCTTATTAAATAAATCGAGCAGAGAGAAAATATCTGGTATAATCCCACTTCTGAGAAAATTTACCTAGAGATAAGCCGATTTGTGTTGCTAAGGCTATATTTTGATTAACTTTTGTCAAGTTATTCGGAGAATCAAGTTATTTTGTCATCAGTTAAGGTAGGGAGATGACTACAGCCTTATCATCGGGGTCAGTCATGGGAATTTGGCCGCTATTATGGATTGTCTGGCTATAATATAATAATTAATATTGACATATTTGCCCACTCAATTCAATCGACTTATCATGAGTATTGTTATTTCTAACGAGATGATACAAGCTACTGGTAAAACAGAAAATTTACTGAAGCTTGACCTAGCTATTATTATGTTTAAAGATTATCACATTAGCAGTGCTAAAGCTGCTGATTTTGCGGGTTTATCTTTAATCGAATTTCGTCAAGAATTAGCCAAAAGAGATATTTGTGTTAATTACGATGTTGCAGATTTTCAATTAGAGTTACAAACTTTAAATCGATTGGGGGATTTGTGATCGTTGTTAGTAATACTTCTCCTATTACCAGTTTGTCTGCTATCGGTTATGTCAATTTGCTACATGATATTTATGGAACAATTATCATTCCATCAGCCGTTTATGAAGAAATGACCCATGTAGGTTATGCTGTCCCCGGAACAATAGAAGTTACAACTTTATCTTGGATTGAAAAAAGGACGTTAGAAAATCGTTCATTATTTGAACAATTAAATCATGAATTACATCGAGGAGAATCAGAAACAATCGCCTTGGCAATTGCTTTGGGTGCTGATAGGGTAATTATGGATGAAAATCCAGGCAGAAAAAAAGCACTGAGTTTAGGACTGAATGTAATTGGCGTTTTAGGAATTTTACTAATAGCAAAACGTCGAGGATTAATTACAGCAATTAAGCCGTTAATGGATGATTTAATATCTCAAGCTGGCTTTCGGATTAATCGAGCATTATACTTAGATGTTTTACAATCAGCACAAGAGGAAAAGAGCGTTTTATGATTTGCTTTTGTGTCGTTAGAAACTGCAATTACAACAAAATTAGTAAAAAGAGACGTAAATGCTATCGCTCACGTCCCCTCCAAACATCAATTAATCATCGTTATTGTCGTCTTGTTTATGCTTTTTAGAAAACAATGCCCCTAATCCTAGTGTTACTATTCCTAGAATTGTAGAAGGTTCGGGAATAGGTGTTGTAGATTCAGGGATATTAGAGATAGGAGAAGGTTGAATTTGAAATTCAGCAATAAAGCTTCCTGTGTTATCGCCGTAAAATCCAACGGGAATTTCTCCTGTAGAAGAAACACCAAGTCCATCAAAAAAGCCTAAAAAAAGTCGGGTTGCTTTTTCTGGTACATTAAATTTCTGAATATCACCGAAGCCTGTTCCTGTTAGTCCGTCTCCAATGAAAAATGTTTGTTTTAGCAGTGGTGATAGCTCTTTAAAATTGTAATTTCCACTAAGGTTAGGTGCTGGAGATGTTGGTGTTGAATTATCTAGAAAGACACCGACTAAATATCTACCTATTCCCTCACCAATTATACCTGAGATTCCATTTAGAGATGGGTGAAAATAAGCTCCTTTAGTAACATCTCTGATATCTGCACCATCAGGTCCATTAGACAAAGGAACACCATAATTAATAATCCCTGTGATTTGGGAAAAGGTAAGAACTTGTTTTGCGGCTGCTGAAAAATTATAGACTGGAGGTAAGATTCCAGCACCGCCAACTTGAGATGGCGGAATACTCTGTCCAGCACCATAGATATTTGACTGAGCATTAACATTCATAGTTACTGCTTGAGCAAAATTATTTCCTCCAAGAATAGTCAGAGAAAACGTTATAACTCCAAAAGCCAAAGCATTTCGCAAACTATAAAATAAATTAGGCTCTTCGGTAATTGTTATGCAAATAATTAACTTAAAATAAAATTCGATGAGATAACCTATACTCCAAGAATAGCTAAAACCCATACGGGAAAAGGACTTAAGGCACAAATAGATTAATACCAAAAGATAGACAATCGAGTTAAGATTTGATATAATAGCCAAAAACGAGATTATTTTACTTATGATAGTTGACAAATTTTTGAACCTACAAGGAACCTGTATTCAAGGCTATCGACACCTAGAAAATATCGGTATAGTTTGCCGAATCGAATCGAAAAATCAAAAAGCAACCTGTCCTCATTGTGGGTTAGAGAGCGATAAACTACACCAAAATCATCGACATTTAGT
>VYMC01000065.1_pt1 | contig 30379 bp, 36 predicted proteins | sample 5115301 | NCBI WGS metagenome assembly VYMC01 (sample SAMN12291802, study PRJNA351875) | freshwater metagenome | isolation source: freshwater lake | place: USA: Michigan, Wintergreen Lake | collected 2013-08-08 | reverse complement strand
AGTCAAAAATTTTGAGCGTACTTTACAGCACTCCACTACCAAAATTCATCTCTGTTTTCTTCGACTTCTACTACGACGATTAGCTGTATCCTAAGATACCAAATAGGTTCTATAGACTAAAGTTGATGAATTGCTCTTTTTTTAAGTGTAACACCCTATCACCCTATCACCCCTTATGGAAAAATTAACTAATCTCGATCGCATTGCTGAAGAAATTTTAGGTTTAATTCCAACAGAAACGGTTATCATTGCCGAATTTGACGGTGATAGTATTGATTATCGCGCGGGTGCAGGTGAAAACACCGGGGCAATTGTGGGCAAAAGGGGTGATATTGCCACGTCGGGACTGTGTGCGCTGGTTTACCAGGGGAGTTGTCCGGTGGTGGTGGGACAAACCCTAGGAGATAATCGCATTCGTCAGGATATAGCGGTGGCTTTGGGGATAAAAACGGCTTTAGCTGTGCCAATTAGGGTTAATAATCGGTTATTTGGTGCAGTAATGCTCTTAAACCGTCTCGATGGTCAGGAATTGACCGATCGAGATAGTTTGTTAGTGGAGGAATATCTGAACTTGTTACTCAGAGATGAGGGATAGAAGCGGTTGGGTAATCCAGTTGAATGCTACGGCGATTTGATGGTTGAGGGTGGGCAGACGGTAGAGATAGACTAAGCGACGGGTAAGATGGGCAAGGGGACCGGCTAATTCTAGTCCTAAACCGCTAATAGTAGCCTCATCGACTCCGAGGGTCAACATTTCGCCTAAAGGTTGATAACGGAAGGGTAAAGCTGGTTTATCGTGGAAACTCGCCCAAATATTCCAAGCGCAGTAGTCGGACTGTTGAAGGGCGACCTGAGCCGTAGCAGCGTAGGGTTTATCCTCTTGGTCGCGACTATCGGCCGCATCGCCGATCGCGTAGATACTGGGGTTTTCGACAGTTTGTAAATATTGATTAACTTTTAGTAATTTGCGCTCATTATGTGCTAGGGGCAAATTAGCGAGCAGTGGGGAGGCGATCGGACTAACGGTCCAAAGAATTAGATCAACGGGGATATTGTCGATCTGTCCTTTGTAGTCAAGGGAGAGGCAATCAGCTTGGATGTCGGCGACGGTGGTTTCTAGGTCTAACCAAACTAGACGTTTTTCTAGGGCTTTTTTGGCAGTTTCGCGGTTAAATTGGGTTGAAGGGCCAAGTATATCGCTATTTCTTTCGATCAGACGAATTCTTCCCCTTTCTCCGAGGCGATCAGCCAGCTTACAGGCTAATTCTACGCCGCTATAACCGCCCCCGATAATGGCGACCCGAATTTTATCGCGATCGGATTGTTCTAGGGTTTTAAGTCGATCCCGAAGACGATAGGCATCCTCTAGACTACGAAAGGGGATAGCGTGGGTTTTGGCCCCGGGTAGGAATTCAAGGGAAGACTGGCCACCGAGGGCGATGACGAGGCGGTCATAGCATATATCGTTTTGATTGTCAAGGGTTATTTTATGATTATTAACATCGATCTCCGCGACGGTTCCCTGTTGGAAGTTAACCGGGGTATTGGCGAGCAATTCGCTGAAAGGGGGAGCAATTTCCCAGGATTGTAGTTCTGAGGTGACTAATTCGTAGAGAAGGGGAGAAAATAAAAAGCGATCGCTTTTATCAATTAAGGTAATTTGGGGAGGGTGTTGATCGCTCCAAGGCAATTGACTCAAACGTAAAGCAGTATAGAGTCCGCCAAAACCACCACCGAGAATACAAATTTTGGGGTTTGAGTCAGTCATATTGATCGCTGAGGGTTTTGTTTCTTATTTTGACACTCCCTGCCGTAAAATGGACGGGGAACCTTAAACCCAAATTTTTGGTAAAGCAAGGAAAGAAAAATAGTTTTTATTTATCTACCCAGCCAAATCGTCAGCAAAGCCATAATTGTAGCCAGAAAAAGGATATGATTCATCCAATCATCGAAAGACCAATTTTTAAACATAATTTAGTTCCTTAAAATCGAAGCTCACTGCTCAACAGCTTACCTTAATTTCTAATAGAAGTGCTATCGCGTGCAGCCGGTTGACCCAGGCAATATATTAAGATTAGTTAAGGGCAGTAAAGGAATCGTTAAATCAATCATAAATTGTCATAGTCCATTTCCTCCAGAGCCTAGCATAGAGGGGAAGCCTCCTTTATCCCCAGGTAATTGCATGAATGGACTACAACAACAGATTATCAGTCTCGATCGGAAAGTCGATCATCTACAGGATATTGTCGAGAGCCTCAGCCGGCAAATTGCTATCCTAGCTGGGGATAAATCGAGTCGTTCCCCGCGTGAATCGCTGGAAATGGTCGGGTTTTCCGAGTTATCCGATAATAGCCTCTACGACCATAAAGATATTCTCCGAGATCACGGTGGCAAACAATCCCCGGCTGTTAATGGCGATAATCCTTTTTCCGATGAAATCCAAATTCGCCGATTAACCGCACAATTGACAGCAGCCTACAATCGCATTGCAGCTCTCGAAGAACAATTACTCAGCTATCGCATCCATTCCTAGTTAATTTCTGCCTAGAGGATTGGTTAAACTGGGTAAGGTGGGGTTAGTGGGTAAATTGGGCAAAGGATTGCTATTTTCTATTGTGGGATTGTTAGCTTCCCCCGATAGAGTCGCTAAAGCCACGCGATCGCCGCCCACCTGTCGCAGTAGGTCTAAAACCCCAACCACTTCGTTATAACTGGCATTACGCGAAGCATTCAGTACCATCAGTCCATTGGGACTATATTGATGATAATTCTTGATTGCCTCGAATAACTGGGGGCGAGTCACCATCTGTTTTTCGACGTAGAGTTGTCCGAAATCATCGAGACTAACCACCAACATTTCCCGCATCGGGGTGGTGGCCGTACTAGCTTTCGGTAAATCAAGACTGATAGCCTGTTGGCGAGATAATCCCACTGCACCGAGAATAAAGAAGGTGAGAATACAGAAAATTACATCGATCAAGGGAATGATGTTAACCTGCACATCCTCTTGAATGCGGTGTTGATCATGCCATAATTTCAGGGGACGAGCCGTAATATGGCTACTTTTGGGCTTTTTGTGGTTAAGAGATTTAGTTTCGGCCATGGGTTATAAGGGGGAGACTTAGCGATCGAGGGGTTTTTCTAGGTTAGCACTGAGGGAGTATTGTTGGTCTTCTCCATCTAGCCAACGTTGACGGTAGATAATTTCTAAATCACTGCCAGCCTTGCGAAAAATTCTAGCTTGATTGAACCAGAGTCCCTGAAAAATACGATAGAAAGCCAGGCTAAAGATAGCGACAATTAAGCCGGTAGCGGTGGAAATTAGAGCTTCACTAATACCTAAAGTTACTCCAGCTGTGGAGGAAGTTCCGAGATCACTCAGTTGAATATTGGCCAAAGAGGTGATTAAACCGAGTACCGTCCCTAATAATCCTAGCAGGGGAGAAAGGGCGATGACTGCCTCAAGGATTTTATCGCCCCGTTTCATTAAGGATAATTGTTCATCGGCAGCTGACTCGAGGGCAAAGTGAAAAACCTCTGGATCTGGATTTTCTAAGCGCAGGGGAGCATAAAGATAGCCTCCAATAGGGTGATTGCGGGAATCTCTAGCGACTTTTGCTGCCAAATCCCAGTTACGCATGGCCGATTCCATAATCCGGTTTAAAATCTGGCCCTCACTGAGGAGGGTGCGACTCCAAAACCAAATTCGTTCGATAATAGTGCTAAGAGCTAAAATAGACAGAAAAAGCAGCGGCCACATGGCCACTCCGCCTTTTTGGATTAAATCAGTTATACTCACGAGTTGTTTTGTCCCTCCTGGGCGATCGGGTAATGATTATAGTTTAAGGATTATAGTTTAAGATTTAGCTTAATCGATTGACATTTATAGTTCTCACGCTGACTTACAATACAGGATGATATGGGGTTTTTCAAGGGGCCAGAAGATATCAGAAAAGGGATTGCCCTGACTCTATTTGAACCTAATTCGGGCTAGAGAAGTCTAAACTACGGTTATCTAATACCAAATCCGTTGAGTATAGGCTACATATCAGATAGGCAAGGGGAAAGAGGAGGAATAGATATAGCGTTAAGCGCTTGAGTGAGATACAGACCAAGCTTTGCCTAGCATGGTTTATACCTCGTGACACTGTACCTCATACGACTGCACACCGCTATAATCAGTCTTTAATAACTGGATTTAGTATTAAGCCAGCTAATATGAAAAAAGGAGTGAAAATAATCACTCCCACTGATAATCACAAGAAAAACTGGCTTAAACCTAGAGAGCATTAGCCCCCGCTACTACTTCTAACAATTCTTGCGTGATAGCTGCTTGACGCGCTTTGTTGTAGGTACGGCTTAAAGTCCCAATTAACTCGCTGGCGTTCTCGCTGGCGTTACTCATCGCCGTCATCCGGGCTGCTAATTCACTAGCTGCCGATTCCTGGAGAGCGCGCAGTAATTGGTTATTTAAGTACAAAGGTAGGAGAGAATCGAGAATTTGGACGGGATTCTGCTCAAAAATCATGTCTTGGGGAAAAACCTGCGCCGTTTGGCTGGCCATTTTTTCCCGTTGTACCTTAAATTTTCCCTCTTTAGTCACCAAACGGAAAATCTCGTCATCCTGTACCGCTAAACCTTGGGTAGTTAAAGGTAACAGGGTTTGAATCACCGGAGTGGAACTGATCAGGGAGATAAAACGAGTATAAACCAGCTCCACCCGATCGACTGTTTCCGATAAAAATAAGGAAAGCAACTCATCCCCAATCGTGCCAGCTTCATCGGCAGTGGGAATCTGTTCGAGGTTGATAAATTTAGCGGCAATGGGAGCATTGCGGCGCTCGAAATACTGTGCTGCTTTCCGGCCGGCAATAACTAATTGATAGTTAATCCCTTGCTCTTTTAATTCATTCATCCGTTGTTCGGCACGGCGGATGACGTTAGTATTATAACCGCCACAAAGACCTCGATCGCCTGTCACTACTAATAGAGCGACGGTTTTTACTTCCCGTTGGGCCAGCAGGGGTAAATTAACATCACTAAAGGCTAAACGACCTTGAAGATTATAAAGTACCTGAGCGAGGGCATCGGCAAAAGGACGGGTACAGAGAACTTGTTCTTGGGCGCGACGCACTTTTGCTGCCGCCACCAGACGCATGGCCTCGGTAATTTTTTTGGTATTTTTGACCGATTGAATTTGGTCGCGAATCGCTTTGAGATTAGGCATAATTCAGTTATCAGTTATCAGTTATCAGTCATCAGTTATCAGTCATCAGTTATCAGTTTGGAGTTTTAAGTGAGCAGTATTAAATAGCAGTTTCTTGCCATCTTTTCACTGTTTACCGATCACTGTTTACTGATAACTGAAAAGGCTGACAGCTTAAAGCTCACAGAAGTTTACTTAAAAGCCTGTTTGTACTCGTTGATGCCATCTTTGAGCAGGCCTTCCGCTTCGTCGTTGAGTTGTTTTTCAGTGCTGACGATCTCAACGTAACGAGGTTTGCTGGTTTTCAGGTATTCCCGTAGGCCAGTGCAGAAATCGATAACTTTATTGGTGGCGATATCGTCGAGATAACCGTTTAAACCGGCATAAACCACCGCGACCTGTTCCCAAACGGCCAGGGGGAAGTTTTGGGGCTGTTTGAGGATTTGACGCAGACGCTGACCGCGAGCGAGTTGTGCTTGGGTGGCCGCATCAAGGTCAGAAGCGAATTGAGCAAAAGCTTCTAATTCGTCAAACTGGGCTAATTCTAGTTTTAATTTACCGGCCACTTTCTTCATCGCTTTCGTTTGGGCTGCTGAACCCACGCGGGATACGGAAATACCAGCGTTAATAGCGGGACGGAAACCAGCGTTAAAGAGGTCGGTGGAGAGGAATATCTGACCGTCAGTAATCGAAATTACGTTGGTGGGAATGTAGGCAGAAACGTCACCGGCCTGGGTTTCGATAATCGGCAGGGCGGTCATGCTACCACCACCGAGGGCATCGCTGAGTTTAGCGGCACGTTCTAGTAAACGGGAGTGGAGATAGAAAACGTCGCCGGGGTAAGCTTCCCGACCGGGAGGACGACGCATGAGCAGGGATAGCTGACGATAAGCTTGAGCCTGTTTGGTGAGGTCATCGTAGATAACTAGGGTCGCTTTGCCTTTATACATGAAGTATTCGGCGATCGAAGCTCCGGTGTAGGGGGCGATGTACTGGAGGGTGGCGGGGTCGTTAGCGTTAGCGGCCACCACCACGGTGTAATCCATGGCACCTCTTTGGGTGAGGGTGTCGATTACTTGGGCGACGGTGGAGGCTTTTTGACCGATGGCGACATAGACACAGATCACGTCTTCGCTTTTCTGGTTAATGATTGTGTCAATGGCGATCGCTGTTTTACCAGTTTTTCTGTCACCGATAATTAACTCCCGTTGACCACGACCGACGGGAATCATGGCATCGATAGCGGTGATGCCAGTTTGCATCGGTTCACAGACGGATTTGCGAGCGACAATACCGGGGGCGGGGGATTCCACCAGACGAGTTTCGCTGGCGAGGATGTCTCCTTTCCCGTCGATGGGACGACCGAGAGCATCAACCACGCGGCCGACTAAGGCGTCACCCACGGGAACCTGGGCGATTTTACCGGTAGCTCTCACCGTACCGCCTTCTTTGATCCCGAAACCGTCACCCATTAACACCGCACCGACGTTATCTTCTTCGAGGTTAAGGGCGATGCCGACGGTTCCATCTTCAAATTCTAATAGTTCTCCCGACATGGCCTGTTGTAGGCCGTAGATGCGGGCAGTACCGTCACCCACTTGCAGGACGGTTCCCACGTTGGAGACCTGTACTTCTTGGTTATAGGATTCGATCTGTTGACGAATAATCGTGCTAATTTCGTCCGGTCTGATAGCTACCATAGTTTAATCTGGGAAAAAGTAAAAAATTAGAAGGTGAAAAAACGGCAAAAAAGAGAGATTAGATGACCTTAGCGCAGGGAGAGGCTGAGGCGTTGTAGTTGACCGCGAATGCTGGCATCAAAGACCTGAGAACCGACTTTGATCACCACACCACCGATGAGGCTGGTATCAACTTTGGTTTTCAGTTCGACCGCGTTCGCCCCAGTTAGGGTTTTCACTTTGTCGATGACGATTTGTTTTTGGCTATCGTTCAATTCGGTGGCCGAGGAAACTTCCGCTAAAACGGTGTTAGTCAGCGCTCTGGCCAGGGTGAGATATTGTTGACAAACGGGTTCTAAAAATTGAATCCGACGTTTATCGACTAATAACATCATGAAGTTAGTTAAATAGGGATTGGCACTGGTCCCCATTACTTGGGAAAGAACAGCTTTTTTAGCTTCTTCTTTGATGACGGGATTGCCGATAAAAGCTCTTAGATCGGGAGCATTTTCTAGCAATTCCAAGAGGGATTTAATTTCGCCGCCGATCGCTTCTAATTGTCCGCTGCTTTGGGCGACGGAAAGTAATGCTTGGGCGTAGGGTTCGGCTATTTCTGAACTGATTAAACTTCCCTGCATCTATTTACCTCCTAGGTTGGCCAAACTGCGATCAATTAGGGTTTGTTGTACCGATTCTTCCAGTCCGGCGCTTAATTGGGATTCCACATTAGCTAGGGCTAAAGCGGTAATTCTTTGGCGTAATTCTACTAAAACGCGATCCTGTTCCGCCGAGAGATCTTTAGCGGCACTTTCGCGCATTCTTTGAATATCGAGTTCGGCTTGGGCGGCGATGTCGGCGGTGACAGTTTTAGCTCTAGATCGAGCATTATTGATAATTTGTCCCGCCTCTTGTTTTGCCAGGGCGAGTTTTTTCTGTTCTTCGGCGAGGGCGTTAGCGGCAATATTCTTCCGGTCTTCAGCTTCGGCTAAAGCTTCAGCAATCTTTGACTGACGTTCTCCGAGGATTTGTCCGAGAACTTTGCGGCCGTAGAAGATGACTAAACCGAGCAGAATTGAGAGGTTAAATAGGTTAGTTCCTAGTATATCGGTGTTGATGCCGAATCCTTCTGCTGCCGCTTCCTTCGCCTCCGTGGCTAATAATAAAACTGTGTCGATGATCATGGTTATTGAGGGCGGGGAGTAGGTTATTCAGTTATCAGAGGTAAGTTTCCAGTCTTCTAACTCCTGACGACTGAGTTCTATCTTTTTACTGATTACTGTTATTAACCAAGGGCTGGGGTTTAGCGAACGAGTTCGGGGCCGAGGAGTTTTTCGAGAATTTGACGGGAAAGAGAGGCCACTTGTCCTTCTAGAGAACGAAAGGCTTCTTCTTTCTGTTGGGCAATTTCGGCGGCGACGGCTTCCTTACGGGCGATCGCTTCTTTTTGGGCTGCGGCAACTCGTTCGCTGGCTAGTTTTTGGGCTTCAGCCTGCGCTTGGGCGATAATCTCTTGGGATTGTTTACGAGCCGAACTTAATTGCAACTCGTACTCTTGTACCAGTGCTTCGGTTTTGGCTAGTTGTTCTTTGGCTCCGCCTTCGGTTTGCCGAATATACTCCGCCCGTTCATCTAAAACTTTACTGAGGGGTTTATAAAAAACGGCGTTCAGGATCACTGCCAAAAGAATAAACTGTAGTGCCATCACTGGCAGGGTGGCATCGAAATCAAACATTGATTTATTCCTGATAAATAGAAGCTATAAACAGGTTCAAAAAAGGAAGATGATCCCCCTGCTTTAACAATAAACAGTCAGGGGGAATCACTAAAATTCCCTTAACTAGCTATCAGCCTTCCGTCCCAAAAACCAGATTTTTAAGTTGGCTCCTTCGGCGTTTTTTCGAGTTTTGAAAACTCTGCTGCCAAGCTGGGGACTGGGGGCTGATAGCCCACTGCTTTTTTAATTAGGCGAAGGGGTTAGCGAACAGTAAAACGAGAGCGATAACCAAGCCGTAGATGGTTAAGGATTCCATGAATGCCAAGCTGAGGAGAAGGGTACCACGAATTCTTCCTTCAGCTTCGGGTTGACGGGCGATACCGGAAACAGCTTCTCCAGAAGCGTTACCTTGACCAACACCGGGGCCGATAGTGGCTAAACCAACGGCGAGGGCGGCGGCGATAACGGAAGCGGCAGCTACTGTGGGGTTCATTGTGATTTTTTCCTCTATTTACTAATCAATTTCAATCTGTTGTTTACAGAGCGCGTTCTCAGCCCTAAAAAATGGCTGGTTTTCTGCTCAAAACTCCCGAAAGAGTTTTTGGGAAAGAACGATCTGGGAATTCAGTTGCTCATCCTGAATTCGACCAATAATTTCTTAGTTATTATCCTATTATCTGGACACTTTTTCCTAAGAAATTTTTCTTTTTTCGTCCCTCGCTTTTAAGCGTGTTCTTCTTCGTGTTCCGATTCTAGGGCCTCATGGATATAGGCCCCGGCAAGGGTGGCGAAGACCAGGGCCTGAATAGCGCTGGTAAATAAACCGAGAGCCATCAGGGGTAGGGGTACGACTAGGGGGACAAGGAAGACTAATACGGCTACTACCAACTCATCCGCGAGGATGTTTCCGAAAAGACGGAAGCTGAGGGAGAGGGGTTTGGTAAAGTCTTCTAAAATTTTGATCGGTAATAGCGCGGGAATCGGCTCTAGGTAGTGAGCGAAGTAACCGAGTCCTTTTTTACTGATGCCCGCGTAGAAGTAAGCGAGGGAAGTCAGTAGGGCTAACGCCACCGTGGTATTGATGTCGTTAGTGGGGGCGGCTAATTCTCCTTCGGGTAGTTCAATTAACTTCCAAGGAATCAAGGCCCCTAACCAGTTAGAAACGAAAATAAATAAAAATAGGGTGCCGATGAAGGGCAACCAGGGTCGATATTCCTTTTCTCCTAGCTGGTTTTTGGCTAAATCGCGCAGAAATTCCAGGATGTACTCCATGAGGTTTTGAATACCGCTAGGGACTTTCTGGATCTTGCGGGTAGCGGCGATCGAGGCGATGATTAAGATAGCGAAGACGATCCAGGAGACCGCGATCACTTGCCCGTGAATTTTTAGTCCGCCGATGTGCCAGTACCAGTGTTGTCCCACTTCCAGGGAAGCGAGACTATAAAAATTAAGCACACTTAAACTGTCTAACATTTCCACCTTGGGGAGATTCAGGTTCGCAAATCAGGGTTATTTTTAACGGACAAAAGGTTTAGGAATCGGCTTTCTGCTCCAGCTTGAAGATGGTTTGCAGGGTATAGACGATGATTGCGCCTTTATAGGTCAAAAAACCCAAAAAAACTGGCACTATGTGCAGTTCTTGCCAACGACTGGCGATGATGATTAATCCAGCGAATAGGGCTAATCCTTTTTTGCCTACCCGATTTTTCGTTACCCCCAATTTTTCCACTTCCCCGGCGAGGAGTTTTAGGTAAACAACTCCCACCATTGCCCCTAATAGGTAATTAAGGGCGGTATTGAGGGAATAAAACAAGCACACGGAGATAAAGATCACACTGCTTAAGATCAGGGTGGTGATCAATAGGGTGTTTTGTAGTTGATAGTATTCCCGCATCGGATCTGACGGCGGGTTGGTTTCTGGGGTTGGGGGAGATTCGATCGATGGGTCAGACAAGGTACACCTAAATCAGCGATAGACTAATCTCAATATCTGGATTGCTTTCCCAGCTATGACGCTCAGGTAAGCCACAAGACATATTATCACGGCAGCGGCAACAATTATTAAGCAATTGTAAATTGTCATGATTCCCCCCGCTCTCAGCCATCAGCCTTGAATCAATTATCAGTGGCTCTCTTGGGGTTATAGTGATGAGCAGCTCTTATCGAAGAAAGGGCGTATAGATCCCTACCAATCACACAGGTGCAATGTAGGGGGGCGCAACGTGGTCAGTGAGTTGATCGAACTGCTTGCGCCCATAATGTGACAATGTGAACATTTTTCAGCCAATATCCAAGAGAGATTTTTCAGTTCACTGATTACTGTTTACTGATCACTGAAAAGCTGCCCATTTCGCCATAATTAGTCTCAATCAGGTTTTTTTAAGAGTTTTGCGCCACAGTTTTTACAAAAATTGGCATCTGTATCGTGACGGGGTAGGCCACAATCTGGACAAGGATAATCAGTTTGAGTGCCAGATTTTAATAGTTGTTTAGTCAGATCGCTAATTTGTAAGGGAATTAACAAAACTCCCGTTAAAATCATTAAAACTGTCACCATTTTGCCCCCATCGGAAAGGGGAGTTACATCCCCAAATCCCACGGTAGTCATAGTGACAACGGCGAAGTAAAAAGCATCAAAAAATGTCCGATAGACTTGAGGATTAATTGGGTGTTCGATCTGATAAATTAAACCTGCATAGACAAAAATAATCGAAAATAGAGTTAGTAATATGCGAGTAAATACTATTTGATCGGAAGTTTTAATTTGAAAAATAGAAAGATCGGAGCCAAAAAAACGAATCACCCGCAAAATTCTAAACCAGCGAAAAATTCTAAAAAACCTAATATCAAAAAAACCAAAGAATAGGGGCAGGATTGATAATAAATCTAGGATGGAAAAAATGTTAAAAACAAAGCCTAGTTTTGATTCCGCACACCAAAACCGAATTAAATACTCTAGGGAAAATAAGCTTAAAATTCCCCCATCAAGCTGACGTAACCACATTTGCCAGGTGACGGATAAGGGATAGGTTTGCGCCACATAAATCCCCAACGAAAGTAAAATTAATACTAGGATAAGCAGATTTACCGTCAGTCCGATCGCCGTGGTGACATCCTCTAAATAAAAAGCTATTTTGGCACGAAAAGAGAGCATAAATTCAGCTATCAGTAAACAGTAACCAGCAATCAGTGAACTGAAAGCTCACATCTGATAACTGAATCACTGATAACTGATAACTGATTAAGGCAATTCCACCGAAGTTGGTTTAGCGATATGAGGCAAACCCCAACCCAATTTTTCCCGGAGGATGCGGAAGAATTCCGTCGATTGCAGACGAATAAAATGGACTTGGTGGGGCGATTTCTGCACATTAATTCGATCTTCTGGCAAGATATAAGAACCGCCATTACCGTCCACTACCATCACCATGCGATTAGCAGTTGCTGGGAAAATATTCACAATTTCCTTGTCAGAAAATACCAAGGATCTGGAAGCTAAAGAATGGGGACAAATGGGAGCTAATTGTAATACTGGCACATCGGGAGTTATTACCGGGCCACCGGCGCTGAGAGCATAGGCAGTAGAACCGGTAGGAGTGGAGAGAATCACCCCATCGGCAGCGATATCGACGGGTGCGTGTTCACCAATTTGAATCTCAAAATGACACATACTAGTGAGGGGTTCCCGGTGGACGACCACCTCATTGAGAGAAAGTGCCTCCCAGAGGAGGGTATCTTCGCGAAACAGTCGCACCGTAATCATCGAGCGATTTTCGATGGTGTAATTCCCCTCTAAAACCAGTTCTAAGGCGGGTTCAAGCTGATTTAGGTAAATTTCGGTCAAAAAGCCCATGTGTCCCGTATTGACCGTTAACAGGGGCAAATTGAGGGTAGCCAACTGCCGGGCTGCCGATAGGACTGTACCATCGCCCCCCAATACGATCGCAAAACTTAAATCTTGCTCGAAATGGGGGGGGACTAACTGATCGATCGGAGTAAAACAAACGGGACGAGAGGGTTTAGAATGGCCTAGCAGACCACCGCTGCCGGTAGCCATAAAAACCTGCCAACCTAGGGAAAGTAGCTGATCTTGTATCTGATGGGCTGTTTTACAAGCGATAGGCTTAATATCGTTGTAAATAATGCCGATTTTGGGCATTGACAAATTTTCCTACTGCTGAATCACGCTTTCTTTTTGAAAGGGGTTTTCTTCTTCTTCTGAGCTTTTTGTTTCTCGAAGTCGATTTCCTTGAGCTTCTTGAGAATGCGGCTAAAGTATTCTTGTAAATAGGATTCTAAAGTAGTTGTTTGATTCGGATCAAGGCCAAATACTTGATAAACTTCTGCCATCGGGGCATCAAGAGCTTGACCACTAGCGAGAACTTCCGCAAAAGCTAGTCGGTCAGATATATTATAAGTCCATTGGAAGCAAAGGCTTATTCCTCGCATAAAACGCAGTAAGCCCATGGGTAAACGCCAAATTTTCCCCTCTTTACCCGATAGGCGCTCGCAAACTTCGATAATTTCTTCAGCTTTCCAAGCTTTGCTGCCCACCACGGGATAGGACTGACCGACGGTTTCGGGGACTTCTAAAGCGCGAACGGCGAATTTAGCGATATCTTGGGTGTCCATGTAGGCGATCGCTGTACTTTCTCCCGTGATCCACACCGTTTGATTATCTAACATCGGGATGGCGTATTGACCGATTAAACCCTGCATAAAGCCACAGGGACGGAGAATTGTATATTTTAAACCCGATTCTGCTAGAAATTTCTCGGTGCAGCGTTTTATCTCCATCAAAGGCACGTTGGGATATTTTTCGGCATTGAGGATCGAGAAGAAAATAAAGCGATCGACTGCCGCAGTTTTTGCTGCTTGAATCAGATTAACTTTACCATCCCAATCCACCTGTTTAATGCTGGCTGAGTCCGTCGCCCTGGCGGTAGCGGCATCGATCACCGCGTCCATCCCCTCTAAAGCAGTAATAATCGTACTTTTATCCCGTAGGGTTCCCCCGACTAATTCCGCGCCCCATTCCTTCAAAAAAGCCGCTTTTCTCTGACTGCGTACCAAACAACGCACTTGATGTCCCTGATCGATGGCATGACGCACGATCTGTCGCCCTAGGGTTCCCGTCGCACCGACAACTAATACTTTCATCTATAATTAATTTTTTGTTACATTTGTTAACACTTCTCTAAGATACTATCAAAAAAGTGGCTCATTAGGGATAGAAAAATTCTAAGATTCCCCGATCCCCGTCCAGTTCTACCATTGTTCCCACTGGTAAAGCGGCATTATCGCCATCATGACCGAAAGGTAACTCAGCAATAACCGCAATGCCTAAATCGCCCAAACGCTCTTTTAAGACTTCCTCCACGCTTTGACTATCACTACTGGGAGCTGCGAGACAACGGCTAAAACGACCGAGGGCAATGGCTTTAATTTGGGAGAAAATGCCCAGCATTCGCCACTGAGTTAACATTCGATCGATCCGGTAGGGGGCCTCGGTTACGTCCTCCAGGGCCAAAATTACCCCCTCTAGGGTGGGTTGAACCGAGGTTCCGAGGAGGTGGGTAGCTACGGTTAAATTAGCTGGTAATAAGCGTCCCCGCACTTTGCCCCCACCCCAACCTTGACCGACAAGAGGGGCTAAAGGACGACCTTCCAGAAGAGAAAAGAGGCGATCGATTGATTGGGGACTTTCTTGGGCTAAGGTGGTTAAAACTGGCCCGTGAACGCTACAAATGCCCTGTTTCGCTAAACTCCATAAAATCCCCGTCACGTCGGAAAAACCGATTAACCATTTGGGGTTAGTTTTTGCCCATGTCCAATTTTCCAAGAGGCGAGCGCTACCGTAACCCCCCCTAGCGCAGAGAATTGCTTGACAATCGGGAGCTTGCCATGTTTGGGCTAAAGCTTGACGACGTTGCTCGTCGCTACCGGCGAGATAACCGAGACGATTAGCCCAATTCTCGCTAAATTCCACTTGATAACCCCTCGATCGCCAGATTTCTGCGCCTTTTTCTAGGGCGGCTAATTCCTTGACTGCGCCACTGGTGGCCACCAGAGAAACTTTAGCACCGGGTTGGAGAAAGGATGGGATGATCATAGGCAGATTAAGCTGAAATTACAGGCAATTTTGTGACAGCATGAAAACTGACAGCATATTCTATCGAATGTTTCTCGATTTTCCCGATTCGTTCTTTGAATTAATTGAGCGACCCGATGCTCGGGTTAGGAATTATCGATTTACTTCCCAAGAAGTCAAACAACTAGCTTTTCGATTAGATGGTTTATTTTTGCCGCTCGATAATCTAGAAAATTTGCCATTTTATCTGGTAGAAGTGCAGTTTCAAAAGGATGAAGACCCATATTATCGATTATTTTCGGAACTTTTCCTGTATCTTAGACAGTATAAACCTTTGTCACCGTGGCAGATAGTTGTTATTTATCCTAGCCGAGAAATTGAGCGAGAACATCCCCGGCAATTTGCCGATTTTTTATCCCTAGCAAGGGTTAAAAGAATCTATCTGGATGAATTGCCAAATGACGAGACTCCTTCCTTAGCGAGTGCCATAGTCAAATTGGTTACGGAAAGTGAGAGTCAAGCTGTTAATTCTGCTAAGATTTTAATTAAACAGGCTTAAAGAGAAGTCAGCGATCGCTTAGTGCAGAGAAATGTCATTGATTTAATCGAAACCATAATCATTTATAAGTTACCCCAAAAAAGTCGAGAGGAAATTGAAGCTATGTTGGAACTACAAGACCTAAAACAAACTCGTTTCTATCAAGAAGCTTTTGGAGATGGTATTGAACAGGGAATAAACTTGCAAAAATTGAAAACAATTCCTCTACTGCAAGACCTCGGTTTAACTCCGCTACAAATCTCGGAACGCTTAGACCTGACTTGGGAAAAAGTGCTTAACTATTTGGCACAACAGCAACAATAATCAAACCTGTTTCAACAGTCTAGAAAAGTAGTAATTGCTAAGTAGTGGACAAATGGATAGTAGCGAATCAGTGACCTTTAACCTATCAGTGATAACTCGATGAATAACGACTTATTGACTTTTCTCTTTGGTGTTGCTTTTCCCATTCTCTATCTAGTTTTTTCAGCTTTAACCGAAATGGGAACAAAATGGCCTTGGACAAAAAAATAGAAATACTTATAGAGGTTAATAAACATAACACGGGTCAAGGGACTCGGCCATTGGAAAGATTCTATTCGCTCTACTGATAAAATATGAAACTAATTGATGATATTTCCCCGAGCTTGGATTTATTCTTGTTGCTTTTTTTCTGGCATTGTCTCATCGGTGCCATTGCTACAGTCATCGCTATCAATAAAGGCTATCCAAGATTAAATTGGCTAATCTTCGGCCTTCTGGGAGGAACCTTTACCTTTTTTATCGCTCTTTTCCTGAAAAAAAAGGCCAAAATTTAAGGAACGATATTGCTTGATTATCCTTTAATAGTTCCCATCAACACCTCTAAATCTTCTGCGTCTAACTCCTCTGGGATACCATTGCGAATTAATTCCGAAAAATCCTCATTGGGAACCATAAAACATAGTGCATAAAGTCTTCCGTCCCCCACATTTCTAATCTCGTGAATACCCGTGGGACGGACTAATAAACTATCCCCCGGCCCCAGGGGAATCGGTTTACCATCACAGATAGCCATTCCCTCCCCTTTGAGGATAAAAAACATTTCTACCGCAAAATGATGACGATGGGTAGGGGTGCGACCGTGGGGATCGAAAATTTCCACACAGACGGTTAAGGAATCCCCCGCTACGGTAGAATCAAAGACGATCGCTAAACGATTCGTATCCCCGGCACTAATGCGAAAAACTTGATAATCCCGGGGAGATCGAATCACGGGTAGCATACAATAATCGCTGGTCAGTTGGCTATTCATTGCTAATTTCGATCAAACTGTGGATGATTCTAAGACTAGCAAAAATTTTCAACTTCGCTCGATTGCGTCCACCACTTTCCTCACATCTACGATCGCAGCCACATCATGGACGCGCAGGATATCGGCCCCCTTAGCGATCGCTATAGCACAGGCCGCCGCCGTTCCGAAAACTCGTTTTTTTGGGTCATCTTTGCCTGTAATCTCGCCAATAAAGCGTTTTCTTGACAACCCAATTAAAATAGGTAAATCTAAATCCCGAAATTGCCCTAATTCTCGCAATAACTCAAGATTTTGTGTCCCAGTTTTGGCGAAACCAATCCCCGGATCGATGATAATATTTTCCCTAGTAATACCCCACTGTAAAGCTTCCTTAACGCGATTCTGTAAAAATTCTTTAATTTCCTTGACTAAATCATCATAATGTGTTAGTGATTGCATGGTTTGCGGATTACCCCGCAGGTGCATGAGGATAATGGGAACGGTCAATTTAGCCACCGTAGGCAATAATAGGCGATCAAAGGTTCCCCCGGAAATATCATTGATCAAATCGGCCCCAGCGGCGATACCTTGGGCTGCTACAATCGCCCTAGTGGTATCGAGAGAGATAGGAATAGAACTTTGTTGTCGAATAGCGGTGATTACGGGGATAACTCGCGATAATTCTGCTTCTAGGCTAATTTCTTGCGCTCCAGGACGGCTGGATTGACCACCGATATCGATTATATCAGCCCCAGCCTCGATCATTTTCATCGCCTGTAGCAGGGCATTTTCAACATTGTCAAATTCTCCCCCATCACTAAAACTATCGGGAGTAACGTTCAAAACACCCATGATATAGGTGCGTTTTCCCCAAGCAAAAATATGTTCACGAATTACCGTTAAATTAGACATAATACTAAATCCTGTTGAGAAAGTATATGAATTATGAATTATGAAGTGGGGAGAATAAATCAAAATAATCTCCTGATAACTGATAACTGATTACTGACGGTGATAGTTAATTTTTAAGTAGAAAAGAATCTTTTAATTCAAAATAAGCTTGTACTTCTTCTTTCCAGAGTTGATATTTTTCTTGAATTAGTTGATATTGACTAGCAAAATCGAGGTGACAATCAAAGAGATTGCTATCGATATCGGATTGGACTAATTCCCTTTCGATTAGGGTTTCTCGGATAAATTTTAAACATTCTTGTCTCAAAATTTCCGCTTGATCGATAATTAGCTGGACTTGATTAATTGCTCGATCATACAATGGAGTTTGTGAATGAAAAATTTCGGAAGATGCGGCCAGATTTCGCAGTCTATGGAATTGATTTTTCTTTTCTACTAAACTGGCAATTTTGGGGTTAATTTCAAAAAGTAAGGTTTTCACCAGAGGAGCCAAGCGGCGAGTGTTAGTATAATCGTAGTTATTAAGATCTGATTTAATCAGGTGTACCTGTTGTAAATCGACGGTAATATCATGGAATTGGATTTCGGTTTCGGTGATGGTGGGATGAATTGTTTTAACTTTCCAAGTGGTAACAGAAGTCAACTGCTGGCGATCACTATTAACCATTTGTTGCTCCATTTTCAGCACATCGAGGGGAATGCTATAAAGTTTTTTCTCAGGGATATAGATAACATCGCTACCGAGAATGCGATCAATTTTAGGACGACGATATAAATAATGATACAGGAATCGATAAAAGCTTTTACTACCTTGAAATATCTGGAGAAATAACCAAATTTTCCAGCTGAATAACCCGCTAAGAAAGCGTCCGAATAGATGGGAATTCGAGGAGAAGTTATTCATGAAATTCCGTTATCAGTTATCGGTGAGGAATCGGAGGTTTGGTTCTTTTCAGCGACCGGTAAACATTAATCAGTAATCAGGGATAAAGATAACTAACTAACTAACTAACTAACTTAAAACTTCCATCTGATCACTGATCACTGATTAAGAACGTTCTCTGGGTAGATTTTTTGAAGATGTTGGTTTCGATCTTACCTGTTGACGACCGTTGCGGATAACTTGTAACATTTGCCCTAATTGTCGATCGAGATCTTCTAAAACCGCTTCAGCATAGTCGTCAGCGCCTTTTTGAATTTCATGACATTCAGCTTGGGTTTTTTGTCGTAACTGTTGTACTTCCTGCAAGGTGCTGTGACGCATCTGTTCGATTTCATCGAGGGTTTGTTGTTGCAAGGATTCGCATTCCTGTTGAACCCGTTGACGAATTTGGGCCGCTTGCCGTTCTGCTTGTTGAATAATACCAGACTCGTCGAGAATTTGGGCGGCTCTTTGTTGAGCGGAACGGAGGACTTGTTGAGCGTATTCCTCTGCTTTGGTGATAATTTCCTGTTCTTCCTGCAAAATTGCTAAAGCTTTCTGTACTGCCGGTGGCACGGTTTCATAGATAAGATCGATTTGTTCGGCTATCTGTCCCTCATCGATCATTGTCCAACGGGTGAGGGGGATATGGAAACTATCAAAAATCATCTCTTGCAGACGCGCCAGATCCTGATAGATATCGAAATCGACGGGTGGACTGGGAACCCCACTGTTAGAAGTGTTAGGTACTGCTTTTCTGGGATCATTAGGTTCTCGGCGCGCCATAGGTTCAGATCGTCCTCATTACTGTATTTTAGTATGTTAACTGTAGTATGAGTAAATATCCCTAGAAACGTTTTCCGGGACTAGATGACTGACGGAGCCACCAAATTGAGCGATTTCTTTAACCACGCTACTACTTAAAAAACTATATTCTTTAGTGGTGGCCAAAAAAACCGTTTCGATTCCTTCCCAGAGAGTTTTATTGGTGTGTGCCATTTGCAGTTCTTTTTCAAAGTCCGAGAGAACCCGCAACCCCCGCAACAGCACCTTAGCACCTTTCAATCTGGCATATTCAACCGTTAATCCTGAAAAACTGTCTATCTCAACGTTTTTCAGGTGTCTTGTACAGTAACTAATCTGTTCTATGCGTTTTTCAACGGTAAACAGGGGGTTTTTATGGGGATTGCAGAGAACTGCCACGATTACTCGCTCGAATAGTGGCACACTGCGTTCGATAATATCTAAATGACCGAGTGTAACTGGATCGAAGCTGCCGGGGTAGATGGCGATCATTTCTCAACCTTCACACCTCGCCAAAAAGCGATATATCCTTTAATATTTTGGGCTTTTGGCTTAGGATCGGGATAATACCAAGCGGCATCTTTATTGTCCTGTCCATCTACCCTGAGAGTATAGTAACTAGCCTCTCCTTTCCAAGAACAAATGGTATGGGTGTTACTGGGTTGAAAATATTCAGCTTTGATGGTATTGGGGGGAAAATAGTAGTTTCCCTCGACAATTTCACAGTTATCGCTTTCCGCTACCACTGCATCATTCCAAATCGCCTTTGCCATGACACTAACTCCTAGTTCTGGTTCAAAATCATCTTACAACAGAGTTTGTAAATGTTGAACCAGTTGGTTAACCTGCATCACTCCCTCGATTCGATCGATCGGTTGACCATCTTTAAAGACTACTAAAGTCGGTAAAGCTTGAATACCGTACTTAGTGGCTAAATTGGGATATTTGTCTGTATCAATTTTGACAATTTGTAGGCGATTTTTGAAATACATTCCCGTTTGTTCTAGAATCGGAGCCATCATTTGACAAGGACCACACCAAGTGGCATAGAAATCCACTAACACGGGAAGATTAGTGGTTTGCAACAGTTCCTGAAAACTGGAAAACTCTTTTTTGACTGCCATAAATTGTCACCTCGCCAGAAAAATAGCCTTTTTCCTACTATAGCTTTTCTAGATGCTCCTTGATTTCCCCAGAGTGGTCATCGATCGCCGGGAAAATGCTAAGTTAAGTAAAGACTCTGAGCTAACCTTCCATGAACATCCTAACCAAGCTGCTTTTTCCCGAAACTAAAACCCCAGAGCAAGTAGGTTCACCGCGAGTACAGAAAAGCCGACGGGGAATCGAGACCAAGTCCGCCGCAGAAATCGTTATTATGCGACAAGCGGGTAAAATTGCCGCCACAGTCCTTAAGGAAATTGCCGAGATCGCTCAACCCGGGATGACGACGGCGGATCTGGATACTCATGCGGAAAAACGTATCCGTGCAATGGGTGCTACTCCCAGCTTTAAAGGTTATTATGGCTTTCCTGCCTCGATTTGTGCCTCCGTCGATAACGAAGTCGTTCACGGTATCCCTAGCCCGAAAAAACGCCTCAAAGCTGGTTCTGTGTTAAAGGTAGATACAGGGGCCTACTACCAAGGTTATCATGGGGATTCCTGTATCACGATCGCGATCGGTTCCGTCTCTCCCAAAGCCAAAAAATTAATCCGCGTAGCGGAAGAAGCTTTATATAAAGGCATAAATCAGGTAAAAGCTGGCAATTATCTGCTCGATATTGCAGGAGCGATCGAAGATCACGTTCAAGCTAACGGTTTCCAAGTGGTAGAAGATTTTACTGGCCATGGAGTCGGCAGAAATCTCCACGAAGAACCCTCGGTATTTAATTTTCGCACTAATGAGTTACCCAATGTCAAACTCCGCGCTGGGATGACTCTGGCAATTGAACCAATTGTCAATGCGGGATCTAAACATACCAGAACTTTGCGCGATCGTTGGACGGTGGTGACGATGGATAATGCTCTCTCCGCTCAGTTTGAGCATACTGTCCTAGTAACCGCTACAGGTTACGAAATCTTAACCGATCGCAATAACCTATAAAATTGTCTATAGATTTTTTGCTCCGGAATCTTAATTGGAAATTTATTTAGCGGCAGGATTTAGTCAAAATGTTTAAAAATATCGTTCTTGCCTTAGATTGTGGGGAATCATCCCATAGAGTCCTTCATGCTTTGAATTCCCTCTCTCTAACGGCAAATTCTTACATCATCATCACCCATATTCTCAGCAAGGAGGGAGATGAATCGGTAGTGGATCGCCCTCATCCCTCCCGTGAGATCATTGAAGATCAATTGCGCTGCTATCAATCCCAGATTGCTACCCCTAGTGAAATCGAAGTCATCTTTGGCGATCCAGCGGAGGAAATTATTCGTTTAGCTAATATCTATCAAGCTGATCTGATCGTGATCGGCAGCCGGGGATTAACGGGAGTTCAACGGGTGATCGAAGATTCTGTTAGTAGTCTCGTGGTGGCAGAAGCTACCTGTTCCGTATTGGTGGTGAAAGGATAGCAGCCAGCATTAAGCTAGAAAAGGTCCTCTGGCAAGAGTGCCTAAGTAGGATTGGCTGAATAAATCTTAAAACCTTGTTAGATAAGGCTTTTAGACTTTTTTGACCTCAAAAAGTGCTGACCATTGGAGTGATCGGGGGTAAAATTCCTGGACTTTTTCCCTGAAAATTAGGTAACTGACTACCTCAAAATCGGTAAAACCCTACACCCCACACCCTGCACCCACGAAAAACTTTTTGCCGCAAACCCTAAGTAGTCTTGAGCAGCACTGCTGACTAAAATTTGCAAATCTTATTTTTTCCCGATGTTTTCCCCCATACATTCCCCGGTATTTCCCCACTCACTCCCCAGTTTTCCACAGTTTACCCAGACTTTTCCACAGGCAAGAGCGATGGAATCGGCACTTGCTTCCAGAAAAAATTAATCTTGATTGTAAAAATTCCCATCGATAGATACTGAGTTACTGTTAAGTTAAGTAAATAAAATCTAGCTCTAACCCTTATTCCCTCGTAAATATTAAGTTTTTCTAAAGCATTCCTTTACATCTGGTAATATTGCAACTCCCCCCAACTTGGCTCACAATAGTCCTTACTTTCCACTACACAAGTCAGGGATTTCCCCACTTCCGATCAGAGGTAAACGATATGAATACATCCGTCAGTATCTTGGCAGAAATCCCCGAAATTCTCCACCAATCCCTACAACAATACCTAGAAACTCACCCCGGTTGGGATCAAGATGGTGTGTTTACGGCGGCTCTATCATTTTTTCTGCTTAATTGTCAATCCCCCGAAAGGATGAATTTTGAGGAGCAAAATAGCTGTGCCAAGGTTTATCTAGAAACTTTGTTCCGGCGCTCGGAGTGCTAATTCGGTGATAATAAGAGTCGGGTCCTAGTTAAAAACCCGATTTTCCCCTATGAATTCCGATAAAATCCCTAATTTAATTATTCCTCGGCTAATTATCGGTTTGGGAAATCCCGAACCCAAATATGATCGCACCCGTCATAATATCGGTTTTGAAGCTGTGGACTCATTAGCGCGGGATTGGGGGTTATCTTGGCAGGAAAACAAGCGATTTCAAGGTTTTATCGCCGAGGGTGACGGTTCTCTCCTAGGCAAAATTCGTCTTTTAAAACCCCAAACCTATATGAATCGCTCCGGGCAATCGGTGCGAGCGGTGCTGGACTGGTATAAACTGGGTCCAGAGTCGATTTTAGTTATTTACGATGATATGGATCTGCCCCTAGGCCGGTTGAGAATCCGTCTATCGGGATCGGCAGGCGGACACAACGGTATTAAATCGATGATTGCCCACGTTGGCACGGAAAACTTCGCTCGTTTACGCATAGGAATCGGTAAATCAACCGAAAAAGCGACAATTTCTCATGTTTTAGGTCGATTCACTGCCGAAGAAAACCAAGTGATCTTGAAAGTGTTAGACTTGTCCAGAAAAGCGATCGAACTTGGTCTCAAACAAGGGTTACAAAAGGCAATGAGTCTCTACAATAATCAAAGTGTAGAGATTGGCTCTAATCTATGCTGATAGCAAATAAGCCCGATTTTAGTAATGGTTATAATCGCCATTTTCGTCTATAATCCGACAGAACCCTTGCTTAAATTTTGATCGCCCTTTGCTAGATTAAGTCAATTTTTATCCTCAATATTAGTAGTTTAAGTATGATTAATCGCCAAAGTTTGCGGAGATTCGCCCATAAGTTTAATCTCATTTTATGGATAATCGCTACAGTTTTTTGTCTTTGGAGTAATCCTGCTTTTGCCCATCGTCCCCATGATGTAATTAGTCAATTGGAAGTTTCTCCCGATTTCCAGACAGATAATACGGTATATATCTTGGTGCGAAATAACTTTTATAAATCTAGTGACGGAGGTAGCAGCTGGACAAGATTAATTCAAGGTTTAGATTATACGGGGGAATTAAGTTCCCTGTCCCTATCTCCCCTCAATAAAAATATTCTTTATTTAGCTTCAAGATCCAATGGTATTTATAAAAGTGAAGATGCGGGGGAATCTTGGCAGAAAGTTAATCAGGGTTTAGCAACTAACTTTATTAACTTTGTACAAATTGCTCCTTCCGATCCCAATATAGCAGCAGCAGTGGGATTAGAAAAAGGGGTTTATTTAACCGAAGATGGTGGTAAAAATTGGTCAAATATTTTCCCCACCACGGCACTGATAACCTCTCTAGCTATTACTCCCAGCAATCCTGATCGCATTTTTTTCGGGGATGAACAGGGTAAATTATACACTTCCTCCGATGGGGGAAAAACTTGGCAGAATCTCCCCTTACCTGCTAATATGGGGGCAGTAGATACAATTGCTTTTTCTCCTAATTTAGACAGGGATAAAACCTTTTTTGTCGGCACAAAAGAAGCGGGTATTTTTAAAACCGTTGATGATGGTAAAACCTTCCAAGCTGTTAACGAAGGAATTAAGGATAAAATCATCGAAGACATCGTTATTTCTCCCGACTATGCTCAAAACTCCACTCTTTATGCTATTACTTGGCATGACGGAATGTATGTTTCTCAGGATGGGGGCAAAAGTTGGAAAAAAATGAGCGAGGGTTTAACCAAAGATAAACAGGCTGATGATTATAAAGTTCCCCACTTTATGGATTTAAAAGTCGTTGAAGATACGATGTTTTTGGGGGGATTTAATGGCTTATTTAAAACCACGGATAGCGGCAAACAATGGCAGGAAATAGAAACTTTAGCCCGGGGAACAGTTATCGCTATGGCGGTTTCTCCTAATTATGCCCAGGATGGTACTGTCGTCATTGCCAATTATGTAGGCAATATCTTCATCAGTCGGGATAAAGGGGAAACTTGGACACCAATTAATCGCGGTTTAGAGGTTTATCGACTTGGTAAGGATCCCGAAGAATCAGGACAAGATCCTCGGCGTTTCTTTGACATTTCCTTTTCTCCTAACTATGGAGAAGATAGAACTATTTTTGCTGGGTTTTTACGCAATAGATTTGTCAAATCCGATAACGGTGGTGATTTATGGAAAATTATCGAAATCGATGAAGGAGTCCGCGGTCCGAGAATAGTTCCTTCTCCAGATTTTGCCGAGGATAAAACTCTTTTTCTCACCAATCAGCAGGGGAGAATATTTCGTTCTACCGATGGAGGAAATACGGTTAAAAATATCAGTGAAGTGGGCAGAATTTTCGGTAATTATGCCCCTGCCATGGTAGCTTCCCCTGATTTTGCTAAGGATAAAACTTTGTTTGTCACGGGAACAGAGGGGATTTATCAAAGTGTTGATGGTGGACTAACTTGGAAAAATGTCAGCCAAGGAACACCTCTATCAAAAACCCCTAATGTACAGTTGGCAATGTCTCCCAATTATCCCAGTGATGGAACTATTTTTGCTGGGACAGTTTCTGGTTTGTTTGTCAGCAAAGATGGGGCTAAAAATTGGACAAAATTAGAGAAACCGGGGTTTAATCCCAATACTTCGGTAGAAACCATTGCTATCTCTCCTGATTATGCTAATGATCGCACGGTAATGGTTAGTTTACAGGGAGATGGTTTGTTTAAATCTACCGATGGCGGGGAAACTTTTAAATCAATTGGTGATCCTAAAATACCCCTAGTGAAAATTCATAGTATCCCTTCCTCTGGTATCTCCGTCCAGTTTTCTCCTAATTATGCTCAAGATAAAACTTTATTCGGTTTTGGTGGCGCTAAAACTACAGTTTTTCGTTCCACCGATGGGGGAGAAACTTGGACAAGTGTAACTATTCCTCCTCACGCGGAAGAAGATACACCTCGCTATAAAATCGGTGAGTTTTTCTTTAGTCCCCTTGGTGCAATCTTGCGCTTAGTTATCCCAATTCTCCTGGCAATCGCCGCTTATTTTCTGGTGGGTTTCCTGAAACTGGAGAAAATTATTAATCTTCCTAAATCCTTCTTTCGCATGACAGGAGCATTGATGATTTTTCTGTTTGTTTTCTTCGCTGTCATCACCCAAGTTTAAGAGAAATTTTGACCGGCGGGGCTTGACAAATCCCGCCGCTTGCTTTACACTTGTATGTATAATCGGAATCCGTGCCTGCCTGCGACCTCTGATTTTTACAGCAGTTATCCCCTCAGACAATTAACCATCGGCAACGTAGGGATTGACCATCTTAGCGGGGTCAACAATGCGATCAAAATCCTCTTCCTCGATGTATCCTAGTTGCAAGGCTGCCGCTTTCAGGGTTAAATCCTTTTCTAGGGCATAATGAGCGACGTAGGCAGCCTTTTGGTAGCCAATCACGGGACTTAAAGCAGTTACCAGCATCAAGGATTGATTTAAAAAAGTCTCAATTTGTTTTTGATTAGCAGTCATCCCCTGAACCAAAAACTGACAGAAATTAGCGCAACCATCCGTGAGCAAACGGATAGACTGCATGAGATTATGAATCAAGAGCGGTTTATAGACATTCATCTCCAGATATCCCCCGGCGCCTCCCATCGTCACCGCTAAATCATTAGCCATCACCTGCACTGCTATCATCGATAAAGCTTCGCATTGGGTGGGATTAACTTTCCCCGGCATGATTGAAGAACCCGGTTCATTTTCTGGCAGCTGTAATTCTCCGATTCCACAACGGGGACCACAGCTAAGTAAACGGATATCATTAGCAATTTTATAGAGGGAACTAGCGATAGTTTTCAGTCCTCCGCTCAAAAAAACCAGAGCATCGTGGGAACCTTGCACGGTAAACTTATTAGGAGCGGTAATAAAGGGTAATTTGGTCAGATTAGCGATTTCGGCAGCCACATCTTCAGCAAAACCGAGAGGAGCATTAATTCCCGTACCGACTGCTGTTCCTCCCAAGGATAAACGATACACTTTTTCTAGACATTTTTCTAGCCAATCGCTGCCATCATCTAATAAACCCACATAACCGGAGAATTCTTGTCCGAGGGTTAAGGGAGTGGCATCCTGTAGGTGAGTGCGACCAATTTTAACTATATTTGCCCATAATTGGGCTTTTTCATCGAGACTATTCCGTAATAGTTGCAGACTGGGAATTAATTTTTCCTTGACTGCCAAGGCAACGGCAATATACATGGCCGAGGGAAAGGAATCATTAGTCGATTGGGACATATTAACATGATCGTTGGGATCCACGGGGGTTTTGCTCCCCAGAGGATTCCCCGTCAGTTGACTGCAACGATTGGAGATGACTTCGTTGATGTTCATGTTAAATTGGGTGCCACTTCCCGTCATCCAAACGTAGAGGGGAAAGTTATCCGCGTGTTGTCCGGCTAAAATTTCATCACAGACTTGACAGATAAGATTTTTTCTCTCCTCACTCAAGCGCTGTTTTTGCTGATTGACAATTGCACAGGCTTTTTTGAGAATGGCATAGGACCGGATCATCTCCCGGGGCATGAGATTATCACCGATACTAAAGTATTGTAGGGATCTTTGGGTCTGCGCTCCCCAAAGTTTATCGGTAGGTACGGGAATTTCTCCCATGCTGTCTTTCTCGATGCGAAATTCTGTCATCTTTAAGTTACTTCTGCATCTGACCCGAAAAGAGAGGGTCTCCAGGACGACACGGATCCCCATTATAAAAATAATTATAAGTCAAGTCTAGCTAGTTTGTCAAGCCTTATTGAGGATTTTTTCCGATGTTAGGGACCAAAAAGAGCGCAGTTGATCGAGTGGGTTTGATGGGGGCAAATTTATTTCCATGATTATCGGTAACGTCAATGCTAATCGTGAGGCAATTATTCAGCGATCGCTGATCTGGACAATAATTGCTTTCTACCATTGGACGTTGTGAAAACTTTCTCAATTGCTGAGGAGCGATCGCCTAATGCTGGATTAACTTATTCCCTGGGATCAAGTTACAGCTTTGTAAAGATTGGTTACAGACTGAGCCAAGAGAGAAAACTAGGGGTAAAATGACAGCAATGTTGCCGATCACCCCTAAAAAACGACAACAATTAGTGCTGTTTACAGTATGCTGCTCTAGCTAACACGCTTTTGGACGTGATATACGGAAAGATTCTTGCGATCACTCCACTTGAGCGTAATATACGGAAAGATTCTTGAAAAAGTGCGTATTTAGCGCAGTATAAGGAAAGTTTCTGTATATTATATAGTTCGGCCACTCAACGAAGGGGAGTGAGGGGAGGTGGTGCTTTATGTCCTGACGTGTGTCACCGCAAGTGCTCATCCTGCAACCGTCCTATGTCCAATGTACCCAGAAAGAGGCCATCCATGTCCGGAGCACTATTAAAGGAGGACCGTATGAGAGTGTGGTGGAAACTCGCTGTTGTTGCAGTAGCCGGTGCGGTCATTGGCGCAGTAGGGGTCCAGATGCTTCACGCGCAGAGCACTCCGCGCGCGTACCTCATCGCCGAGGTGCAGGTCACGGATACCGAGGCCTACAAACCCTATATCCCAAAGGCAGCCCAAATCGTTGCGCAATATGGCGGGCAATACCTTGCACGCGGGGGCAAGATTGAGTCACTGGAAGGGGCAGAACCTGCGGGCCGCGTCGCGGTGGTGCAGTTTCCCAGCATGGCAGACCTGCAAAAGTTCTGGAACTCACCCGAGTACCGCGAGGTGGCGCCCATTCGTCGCGGGGCATCCAAATCGCGTTTCTTCGTGATTGAGGGCGTGTCGCCGTAGTCGTCGCCATCGGAACGCGCCAGGCGTGATCGAAACGAAGACAAGGTATCAGGACCCGTTTTTCCATGAGGACACGGGTAGGGGGCACGGCAGGCTAGAGTCGTGCGGGGGCGCAGATCGGAGCCGAACAAGGGCCTGGAGCTGACTGGGAACAGCGTCCGCTCCTGCTGCTCCCAGCAGCTCAGGCCTGGCGTTAGACTTTCATCGGAAATTACGAATACCATGATTAACCCCATTATTGATTTCATTGCAGAAGCTACCCTCGGTGCTGTTTCGTCAGATACTGTTGGTAATGAGCTTGAGAAAAGAGGAATGTCAGGATTTCCCAAATGGATATTAACCACTCTGGGAGGAGCGGGATTAGTACTTGCCTTGAAGAAGTGCGATCGCCGATCTTGTAAGGTGCGTTAATGAAATGTAACGCACCTTACCTAATCTTCAAAATTCGTGCGTTACGCTGACGCTAACACACCCTACATTTGTTGTTTTCAGATTTTTCTTAATGCTTTACATATTGATCCAAATCTTTTATATGAATCAAAAAATTAATCAAGTAGTGCGATCGCCGATCTTGTAGGGTGCGTTAATGAAATGTAACGCACCTTACCTAATGTTCAAAATTCGTGCGTTACGCTGACGCTAACACAGGCTACATCATATCGATCTTGAAGATTAAGTGATTGCCAAAGCGATCAGGCATAACACAACGTTGCACCTGACTTGATAAAGCGATCAATGATAAACTAAAATCATGGTAAGCAGTCTGGGTCGAGGATTAAGGATTTTGTGAATCAGTCGTTGGGGGGCGTTGGCTCCCCTTGCTTTTTTTGTGCGCTACTATGGAACTAAATGGTTAAAAGCTAAGACTGCTATGGCACTGGCATCGAGTGGACAAACAGCTATAATCCGCACAGAACGAGGGCTTACAATTGCGGGTACTCGTATTACTCTGTATGACGTGATGGATTATCTCAAAGCTCAGTACCCACCCAAGTTTATTCGTGATGCATTCAATCTTACAGATGCTCAGATTCATGCTGCCCTTTCCTACATTGAAACACATCGAACAGAAGTGGAAGCAGAGTATCAGGAGGTTTTAAAGACTGCCGCAGAAACTAAACAATTTTGGGAAGAGAGGAATCGCGAACGTTTTGCTCGAATCGCTGCTACTCCTCCTCGTCCAGGCTATGAAGCGGTTAGAGCTAAACTTCAGGAACGGAGAGCAAAGCGGGAAGCGAAGAAGCAATGATTGTTCTGGCTGATTACAACTTGAATCGGCAGGCAATTCTGATCTCTGGAAGTCTTGTTGTTAGCGGGTTATTAGATCTCGCTCTAATTCGGTTGAGGACATTTGAAGACGTTGGCTTACCCGCAGACAGCAATGATCGAGTAGTTTGGAGATTTGCCCAAACCAACGGGATGCTCTTACTTACGGCAAACCGGAATGCGAAGGGTGAAGACTCGTTGGAACAAGTAATGCGTGAAGAAAATCAACCGACTTCATTTCCGATCATTACGATTGGCGATCCGGATAGGGTCAATGAATCTGACTATCGAGAACGCTGCGTTGAAAGGCTTGTAGAAATTGTGATCGATATCCAAGACTATATGGGGGCTGGTCGGTTGTTTATTCCATAAGGTGATTGGCGCATCATATCTGTTGGTGACACGGCATAACAACCCCAATGCACACCGACCGACGAAAGCTAATCAGTTATGATGCAAAGTCTATCTGCGGCGGGTGATTGGGAACGTTAGACCAAGCAGCGATCGCATCATCTCAGTATGCGATCGCCGATCTGGTAGGGTGCGTTACTTAACGCACCTTTTTACTTTTAATTGTGATAAATTTGTAATATTTATACGTTACACTTCCCTAAGATATTCTAAGAAAAAAACCTTGAAGTTATCGGCGATCACTGATAAACTATATATAGAAACAAATATATAAAATCTTTAAGGAGATAAATATGACATTTAGTGAAGTCGTAGAAGCAATTAAAAC
>VYMC01000063.1_pt1 | contig 31512 bp, 30 predicted proteins | sample 5115301 | NCBI WGS metagenome assembly VYMC01 (sample SAMN12291802, study PRJNA351875) | freshwater metagenome | isolation source: freshwater lake | place: USA: Michigan, Wintergreen Lake | collected 2013-08-08 | reverse complement strand
ACTGTTTCTCAAATGCCTTTTTTCGCTCCTTATGTTTATTTTTATGCTCACTTTGATTTTTTCTCTCCGTAATTTCTCTCTGTGACAGCTTAGGGTGCGGAATGTGGGATTTAAATGAATCAACCCTAGCTGCTACCTGCCACCTGCTCCCACCGCTTGACCATCTCCAATCAGGATAAACGACGCCCAAAAGAAAGGATGAAGGTCAATATAGGCGAGTTTTGCTTGACGGAGGGCTTCCGCTTTGGTCATGCCCTGTTGTAAATTGGCATAAAATTGATTTAAAATCGCCGCTGTGGGCAATTCTGGGCTGTTTTGTTGGGAATATTGCACAAAATCGGTGGCATTCCAAAGACTGGCGAGGGTAGTTTTCGCCCCCGCTCTTTCCCAAACATAGGCCAAACCCGCCAAACCGACTCCATCCACTTCCCGCGTCGTTTCACAAGCGCCAATAGTAATCAATTCGGTGTTTTGCAGTCCCAGTTTCACGGCATCTTTGAGTTCATACTCTCTCTTGTTGGCAAACAGCAGGGTATTCGCTTTCATGCCTAGGCTAGGACACCCCTCTGGACGGAAACAACCATGAGTGCCTAAGTGCAGAATAGGAAACCGAGGCGATTGGCTTAAAAAGGTGTCGAGGGTGGCTTGTTGGTGTTTAGCGATCGAACCGAGTTAACGTCACCCCCTTATAATCTCTGCTATTTTGTAACTTAATATTTGCCAATTGCGGTAAAGCCGCTTCGAGGGTGGGTGCTTGAGCGATACTAGAAACAGTCAAAAATCCCAAAAAAACTAAAGCTATACCAGATATAACTTCTAAACGTCTGACCATAACTCGCCCTACAGTGATCATCTATAATAACTTTAATTTTAGCGTTCTTTTTTAGCGTTAGTAGCCTCCTGTGACCACTCCTTCTCCCCCGACGATTCTCCTCAATCTTGCCAGTGCCGCCGGTCTCATTGGTGCGGGATTGTACTATACAGGTTGGGTCTATCGTTGGGCATACTTTGCCTATTACCAACTCGGTATTACCAGCCTCGATTTTCCGGTTGAATCCTTCTTATTACTCCCTCTTCAAGTATTCTTTGGTACGCCTCAAAGTATTGCTAACACCCTTATTGTTGCCCTTCTGATTCCTATCCTTTTTCAGCTTTCCACCCTTTGCCTTGCTTTCCTTCACTGGCAATATCAATAGTGGCTAACCAGACTGAAAAATTGGCAACTGAAAAGACAAAACCAACGCAATCGCCGAAAAATACCCTATGCTCCCCATCCCCGCTTTCAGCGTCAGTTAACCCTTCCTCTCGTCTCAGAACTGATTCTCCTGAGTTGGATTCTCTTACTTATCTTCCATCTTGCCCGGGATCAAGGTTTAAAGGATGCCCGTCGAGATGCGGTGAATCCCACTTCTACTCTCCCCGTTGTCACCCTGATTAGTGCCAAGGAACTGCTCATTTTAGGTAAAGAAGCAGGGGATCTTGACCCCAATCAGCCCCTTTTTGAAGCCCTAACGCCCGAAGGTCAGCAGAGTCTCATTGGCGATCCTAATTTAGCCCGCATTATTCAACAGCGCAACCTAACCGATACGGAGCAAGATCGCGTCTGGCGATTATTACTGGAAAGAGGGGGATGGCTGTACCTTTTTCGTGCTTTACCCCAAGATGCCCCCAAAACTGAACATCCCGTACTGCTAGGTGTCGCTAAATCCAACGTCGGTCGGCAGTTGCTTATTTTAAGCCCTGAACCCGTTAAATCCACTGAATAGTAGAGAACAGTCTCAAGTTATCTACTGGTGGCGATTTCCACTTCGGGTAAGATTTCTAAGGATAAACGGGTTCTGACAGTGCCAGAAAGACGTTTAAGCAGTTGTGGGCGTAAATCGCGCAGAATATAGATTAATTCGTCTCCGGTGCGCCATTCTTCCCTTTCTGTGACTACCTGTAGGGAATTATCGCGACGCAATAGTAGGGGCAGCAGTTCGCCATTTTCGATTAATTTAGTTAATCTGGTCTGTTGTTCGCTCAAATCATCGCCTTTAAAGATAGTTTTACCCAATTTAATCTGATTATCGTCTAAATACTGATTCCATTCCTTGACCGAAAAACTAGGCAGAAAAACCTGATTAACCTTATTTTTATCTGGGTTGGGGGTTCCCGCAAAGGCAGCCAACACCCGGGGAGGATGAAACTCCTCCCCGGCTCTCTGGGCTAAAACCAGATTAACCTCGCTATTATTAGTCAAAACCAGAAAAGTCCCCATGGATTCGATGCCCGCTTCTTGTAGTATTTTTGTATCAAGTGCGCTACTCTGCAGCACCGTCAAACCCTCTTCTTTTGTTTGCTGACAGGCTGCGGCATCCGTATCGATTAAAACCACGTTTTCCCCTTGTTCTTGGAATAAACAGCCGATTAAGCGACCCAGGGGATTACAACCGACGATTACTGCCCCTGTTGCCGCAGAAGAAGTGATTTTTAGCCCTTTTGCCACCCATCGCGCCGTTAATCCCTGAATAAAAACCGTCATTAAAATTGTCAAAAAGACTAAAGCTTTGATCGCTTCACCGCCATTAATACCAGCACGAGTCAGTAAAATGGCAAATAAAGAAGCTACAGAAGCGGAAACGATTCCCCTAGGGGCAACCCAAGCGATAAATAACTTATGTCGCCAATTTAGGTCACTTTTTAGGGTACACAGAGCCACACTTAGGGGACGTACCACCAGCATCAAGACTAACACCGTCAGGACGCTGCCCCAACCCAAAGCGATGACACTGGCGATCGAAAGATCCGCCGCTAGTAAAATAAACAGTACCGACACGCAAAGAGTGGTTAATTGACCCTTAAAACGCCTTAATAAACGCTCATCGGGAACTGCCGCCGCTTTTAGCACAATTCCCGCCATTACCACCGCCATTAACCCCGATTCACTGCGACTAAATTGCGATAAACCAAATAACCCCCAGACTCCCGCTAAAACCACAAGATTTTTTAGCTCAAAAGTCAGAAAATTGCAAGTTTTTATCATAAAACTTAACAATACCCCTCCAGCAATGCCGATCGCCGCCCCGATGCCTAAACGCAGGGTTAAACCGGTGATAATTTCCATGGGGCGGGAATGACTATCAATAATCGTATTTAGCACCACTACGGCTAAAATTGCGCCCACAGGGTCGATTAATACCCCTTCTCCTTCCAAAAGCGTCGCCACCCGCCGATCTACAGCGACTTGCTTTAGCAAAGGCCCGATCACCGTCGGACCAGTTACCACCACTAAAGAAGCGTAAAGAAAAGCGATCGGCCAGGGAAATTCCCCCAACCAGTGGGCTGCCATACCGCCACCAATGAGAGTGATGGAAGTACCGAGGGTGACAAGGTTGCGTAAACTGCCAGAAACTCGCCCTAATTCCCGTCCGCTTAGGCTTAAACCGCCTTCAAATAGGATAATCGCCACAGAGAGAGCAACAAGGACTTCTAAGCCAATTCCCAGACTTTGGGGGTGTAAAATTTCCCAACCATCGGACCCTAAAGCAATCCCAAAAATAAGCAGGAAGACAATACTGGGAACTTTCAGGTATTCGGCGATGACTTGGGCTGTAATCCCCGCCACCACAGTGATGACAATTTGCAGGGTAAGGGCGAAAGATGGATCCATGTTTAGCGATCGGTTATCGGCTATCGAGGCGGGGTTATGGTTGGGGTTTAATCATTCTCATTATAGTTTTGATTACCGCTTCGGCCCGGTCGGGAGGAAATAAGCATAACAAGCTACAGAAAACGGGTTTCTTTGAGAAACCCGTTTTCTAACTGATAACTCAAAAAGATTGGGATTGAATTGCCGTGATTACCACCGTATTGATAATATCGGGAACGGTACAACCACGACTGAGATCATTGACGGGTTTTTTTAATCCCTGTAGGATTGGACCGATGGCTAAAGCTTTCGTTTCCCGCTGCACGGCTTTATAAGTATTATTACCTGTATTTAGGTCAGGAAAAATAAACACCGTTGCTTGGCCTGCCACCTCTGATCCCGGCATTTTTTGGGCGGCTACTTCCCTATCTACCGCCGCATCGTACTGAATTGGCCCTTCTAGCTTCAAATCGGGGCGTTTTTCCCTAGCGATTTTGGTCGCTTGTCGTACTTTTTCCACGTCTTCTCCCTGGCCCGATTGACCCGAAGAATAGGAAAGCAGGGCGATTCGCGGTTCAATTCCGAATTTTTGGGCGGTTTCGGCAGAAGATAGAGCAATTTCGGCTAATTCCTCGGCACTGGGGTCGGGATTGACCGCACAATCCCCATAGACCAAGACTCGATCCTCTAGACACATAAAAAAGACCGAGGAGACGATCGCACAATCAGGCTTAGTTTTGATAATCTGGAGTGCAGGCCGAATTGTGTGTTGAGTTGTATGCACTGCCCCCGATACCATACCATCAGCATCGCCTTGATACACCATTAAAGTGGCAAAATAGGAGACATCCTGTGCATAATCCCGGGCCAGATCCAGATTCATTCCCTTGGCTTTTCTCGCTTCGTAGAGGGTCTGCACATAGCTTTCAAAATGGGGACTATCCACGGGGTGAATAATTTGCAGGCGATCGAGATCGAGAGTGATACCATGTTTTTTAATCACCATCGCGATCTCGTCCGGTTGTCCCAAGAGGGTTAAATCGACGATATCCTGTTCGATTAAAACTGTGGCTGCCTGGAGGATGCGCGGTTCAGTCCCCTCGGCCAAAACGATGTGACGTTTTTGCACTTTGGCCTGTTGTACGAGATTATAGGTGAACATCTTCGGGGTAATCCCCTGGGTCCGCAAAGTGCGAATTTGCGCTTCTAGGCGATCGAGATTGATGTTATTGTGAAAAAGCTGCAGACTGAGGTTAATTTTATCGTAGTCCGTCGAGGTCAGGGTAGTCCGCACTTGATGGATGCGTTCGGCCGTGGTGTAGGTATCGGTGGTGACGGAGAGAATCGGCAAGGGATCGGGCAAACCATCAATTAAACGGGCGATCGAAGGATTGAGGTTATGACCTGCTGTTAAGACTATACCTGCTAATTGGGGATAATTGGCCGATTGGTGGGCCTGTAACATCCCGATAATCACATCGCCGCGATCCCAAGGAGTGATAATTAAGCTATCTTCTTTTATCCGCTCTAGGGCATTTTGCATCTGCATGGCCACCACCAGAAAGTTACTAGCTAAACCATCTAATCTGTGCTGTCCGTAGAGAACTTTTGCCTGTAATTGTTGGGCGATTTCTGCTACTCGCGGGCTGCTAAGTTTAGCATTGTGGGGAATCACTCCTAGAGCATATTCTTGGGGGGGAAAAATTTTAGTTAGGGTTTTCCGTAATTCCTCTGTTTTTTCCTCTTCAGCTTGATTGATAATAATCCCAATCACCTTACAACCTTTATCTTGGTAGGTGTCGCAGGAAATCAGGATCGGACTAAGGGCATCTTCGATACTGCGCTGGCGAGCATTACCTAATATTAAGATGGGATGGCCGAGATTTTTGGCGATTTCTGTATTTAGTTCAAATTCAAAGGCGGAATTTTCTTGCAGATAATCGGAACCTTCACAAAGGATAAAATCATATTTATTTTCCAAGTTTTTAAACTTTCTGATAATTTTTTCGATGATTTCATCAAATTTTTGTTGTACCAATAACTCCTTCACTTCGTCGTAACATAAACCGAAAGCCTCTTCGTAGGTTTGTTCTAATTTAAAATAATTGAGGATTAAGTCAATGTCCTCATCCCGATGACCTTCGGAACAGTCGAGAACAATTGGCTGGAAAAAAGCAACTTTATTAGTTTTGCGGAGAATTAAGTCGATAATTCCTAAAGCTACTAACGCTTTACCGCTTCCCGTTGCCGTCGTGCTGATATATAAAGAGTTAGTCATGGGTATATGAAGAATAATAACGAGGGTGGGATTTAATTGGGCCACCTCAACCTTGAGGGGGTTTAAATCCCCCCTTAATAAGGTGGTTTTGATCCCCCCTTAATCCCCCCTTAATAAGGTGGTTTTGATCCCCCCTTAATCCCCCCTTAATAAGGGGGGCAGCAAGCAAGTTGTATATAAGGGTGTGAATTGTTGGGAAATTTTCAGGTAAACTGTCTTTATTTGTTGGCTAATCCAGAGATTTTTGTTACATAGCGATCGCTGTTTAAATATCTACTAGGGAGTGATCGGCCATACCTTGTAATCTAGCAGTTATTTTGTCTGATGGCTGTTCACTGGTAACATTTTTTCCATCGACCTGATTTAATTTCCTCAGACTAAAATAAAAGCTCCAGAAAATCCTATCACCGGCTTTCCAGCTAGGGCTTGATTTTTCATAAAGATTTAAGCTTATCTCCCTCCGCTTGCCATTAAATCTTAACTAGAAGCGATTACCCCAGATTGTTGAAACCATTGGCTAATTCCGGCGGCTAAAACCTGCGCTAGTTGTTTTTGTGCCTGAGTATCGGTAATCCATTCAAATTCTTGAGGATTACTCATAAATCCTAACTCTAATAACAAAGAAGGACTACTATAGGGACGAGTTAAAGCCAAATTATTCCAAAATACTCCATAGGAAGGACGGTTAAGATTTTTGGTTAAATAATCGTGGAGAAAAACTGATAAATCCGCTGCCTGAGGATGATACCAAAATATGCCGATTCCTTGAGTATTTAAGGCATCTCCATCATCTGGTAAAGCATTATAGTGAACCGATAGCGCTAGGGTTGGTTGCAGATTATTAATCATCTCCACTCGTGCTGGTAGGGATAGATCAATGTCCGTTTCTCTGGTTAAATAAACTGTTGCCCCCAATTTTTCTAACTCCCGTTTAATTAATTTAGACATAAGCAAATTAATCTCTTTTTCCGTGTAACCCGTCGGACCGACAGCACCGGTTTCTTTGCCTCCGTGTCCGGGATCTAATAAAATAACTTTGCCCTGTAAATTGGCACTTTTTTCTGGGGGATGACGCAGGGTTAAGATTAAATTTGTCCCCTGGTAACGAAGACTATAACCCCACTGTTGTTTTTGATTAAGATTAAAAGTGTATTCTATCGTGGTCGGGTTAGTTTGTCGCCAATCTAAACGTCTAACCAAAGGATTATCCACCAGAAAAATTGTATCGGTTTGGGCAATGGTATTATAAAGAGTCAAAATAAATTTATCATCTTCTTGTGCCAGGGCGATGGGTACAGGATGGGAGAGGGGGAAAATAATTTCCGTTGCTTGATTGATACTGCGAGAAGAGAGACCGCGAATATTAGCATTATCCAAGACCTCATTAACTATTAAACGGGTTTCTCGCTCTAAAATCCAACCACCATAATCTAACCGCAACCAATCCCCTTCTTTCCCAGTGACTCTCGCTTTCGTGCCTTGGGGTAAAGGAGTTAAGCGGGAATAATCACTACCCGGACCTGTACGCGCTACCCCTTCCGCAACTATAATTTCAATCACCGGTAAATTTTGATCGCTAATAATATTAATTTCTCCTTGACCTTGTTGACTAATAGAACGATTATTTAATTGTGCTGTAAAAATAGGTTTTCCTAAGTTAGCCTCTTGTTGAAACTGCTGACAACCTCGATAGTAACCAGTTTTATCCTCGGAATTCGCTTGATTAAGATTAGTTAAAACTGCGGCATTACTAGGCAGTTTTGTGGCTTGAGGTTGGGGTAAAAGAGGCAGAATTTTATCTCCTAACTGCACAGAAACCTGAGCTTGGGGAGTGGCAATCGCACTAAAACAAATCCATTCCCCCACTAACCGCGTCTTATTGACAGAAGGACTGAGAGAGTTATCAGCAAAAGCTAATTCTTGGGGAATAACTGCTTGAGTATCTCGACGAATTATTTGGCGATTAATAGTTTGGTTTTGATAGCGAATAGTGAAATTATTTTCGCCAACTTGTAGGGGAAAACTAGGGGCAAAATATCCTTTATTGCTACGTTCTATCGGTTGATTATTGAGCAAAACTTGACCCGATGGAGGAGCAGAACCAATAAAAAAGATTCTAGCGGCCGTGGTTTGATGATTATCGGGAGGATAAACAATCATTAATGAGGCAGATTTGGCACTGATACTGTGATAAAAACCGATTAATAGCACTAAACCTAAACCGATTAAGATATTTTGCCCAAAAGTTCTCACCTTTAACCAGAATCGCCCCATATTATAACCCTCTTAGCTGACAAATATTATCCTAAGACAAATTCTGGAGGTTTGTTGTTCATCTTCTCAGTTGTACTGCATTTAAACTGATTGGGAGATTTAGTACAAATGCACTGACTTCTTCTCCCCTCTCCCCACACCCTACACCCTGTTTTTGACCCCTTATCCCTTATGATCAATATAGATTAACTTTTGTAAAGGAATCGGAGTTATGGCTTTAACCGTTGGAACAATCGCACCGAACTTTACCACCACCGACGATACTGGAAAAACCGTTTCCCTGTCGGATTTTCAAGGTAAAGTCGTAGTTTTATACTTCTATCCCAAAGATGATACCCCCGGCTGCACCAAGCAAGCGCAAAGCTTCCGGGATAACTACGAACAATACCAAGACAAGGAAATAGTAGTCTTCGGGGTGAGCAGGGATGACCAGGGTTCCCATGCACAATTTAAAGAAAAATACGGCCTACCCTTCCAATTGCTCGTAGATACCGATGGTGCTATCACCAAAGCTTATGATGTCGATGGGGGTGGCTATTCTAAGCGCGTCACCTATATCATCGATGCAGAAGGCAAAATTAGCCATGTGGATGACAAAGTGAATACCGCTAGTCACGCATCGGATATTCTCTGTGTAGTCGGTTAATTTTCCCTAAAATCTTTTCTGGGTGTGTTAGGGCAGCCTAATACACCTGATATTTATCTCAGTAGATGAATCAGCCATCAGACGCTTATGAGTTTAATTTAAGAAGGAATCAAAAAAGGCTTAATTAAGTTAGATGATGAGCAGAAATATATTACCTATATTAATCAAAATAAAAAGCGAAATTATAGCAATCCTGAAGAACAGGTACAAGCTGAGACTTTTTTAAAATTAATTTTGACCTACGGTTATGCTCAAAAGCGGATTCGGTTATTTGTTCCTGTAGTAATGGGATCAACGACCAAAGAAGCGGATATTATTGTTTATAATGATGATGAGCAGAAATCGTCTCATATCGTTGTTGAATGTAAAAAACAAGAGGTTTCAGAATTAGAATTTACTCAGGCAGTGGAGCAGGGTTTTAGTTATGCGGTGGCGGAAGGAGCGAAATATGTTTGGATAACTTCCGGTATTAAAGATGAATATTATCAAGTACCAACAGAAAAGCCAAAGGAAAGAATTACTATCACTGATATTCCACAAGCGGGAGTGGAAACATTAGCGCGTTTTAAATATGCTAAAGGTGGTGGTATTTCTAATGGACAAAAGTTGTTTGAGTTAACAGTCGTTACAGAGGATGAGTTAACCCGTCGTTTTAAGCAGGCTCATCAATCGTTATGGGGAGGGGGAGAGTTGAATCCCTCAGAGGCTTTTGACGAGTTAGATAAGCTAATTTTTTGTAAAATTTGGGATGAAAAGAAAGCTCGCAAGCTAGGGGAACCCTACGATTTTCAGATCTTTAGTGTTGCTCCTAAAGCTAATGAAAAAGAGGAGGAAAGAAAACAACGGGAAAATAAGCAATTAAGTGAGCGCATTAAGGCTTTATATGAAGAAGGTCGTCGAGCAGATGCAGAAGTTTTTAAGGATGATATTCGCTTAAGTCCAGAGAAGTTGCGGACGGTGGTGGGTTATTTGGAAAGTATTAATTTAGGTGAAACAGACTTAGATAGTAAGGGTCGCGCTTTTGAGACGTTTATGGGGTCATTTTTCCGCGGAGATTTTGGGCAGTATTTTACACCTCGACCAATTGTTAAGTTTATTGTGGATGTGCTACCCATCAAGCAGAGTTCTCTTGTTTTAGACACATCTTGTGGAAGCGGTGGTTTTCTGCTTCATGCGTTAGAGAAGGTTCGTAGGGAGGCCAATGAATACTATCCCAATTATAAAACGGATCCGAAAGAATATAACAAACATTATCAGCATTGGCATAATTTTGCTCAGAGTAATTTGTTTGGCATTGAAATTAATGAACAGATTGCTCGGGTTGCCAAAATGAATATGATTATCCATGATGATGGTCATACCAATGTAATTGCGGCGGATGGTTTACGCGATAGTGAAGATTTAATTAAACGGACAGAAAATAAAGGCTTTACATATAATCGCTTTGATTTTGTTATTACTAATCCGCCTTTTGGTTCGGTTATTAAACAAACCGAACAGGCTTATATATCCCAATATAGCTTTGCGATGAAGGCGGTAGATTGGTTAAATCCTAAAAGTAGGACAACGGAGCGGGACAGCCAAAGCACAGAAGTTTTATTTCTTGAGCAATGTCATCGTTTTTTAAAGGAAGGTGGCTATTTAGCGATGGTGGTTCCTGATGGTATTTTGACTAATTCAAGTTTGCAGTATGTCAGGGAGGGAATCGAGGAAAAATATCGCATTGTGGCGGTGGTTTCGATGCCTCAGACGGCTTTTTCTGCCACGGGAGCGGGGGTTAAAAGTTCGGTTTTATTTTTGAAGAAGCATTCGCAAGCAGTAACGGAAAGTATTCAACAGGCTAAACTGACTTTACAGGAGCAAATTAAGCAAGGCAATGATTATTTAAAGTTATTGGATAAGATTGAAAATAATAAGAAGCGGCATTTAAAGGAGTTACGAGGTTTTGATAATGCTCAAAATTTGTCCGGTAAAGCGTTGACGGATTCGGAGCTTTATAAGGAGTGGAAAAAGTCGGTTACGGCGGAATATAATGACCAAATTGAGGCATTAAAGGAGTCTTTGAGTGATCAGTATGCGGAAGAAAAGCAAAAGGTAATTCAAGATTATCCGATTTTTATGGCGATTGCTGAAGATATTGGTTATGATGCAACGGGTAAACCGACTAATAATAATGAGTTAGATTTTATTGGTCGGGAGCTTGCGCGGTTTATTGAGTCAATAGAGTCAGGGAAGGATAGTTTTTTTTTAGGTCTTGATGTCGATAAAGATAAAATATTTTTAGTTAATTCAAAGGAACTAGAAGGGCGGCTTGATCCTATAATGAGTTTATATCAAAGAAAAATTACCAAATTTAAATATACAACCCAAAATTTGTCGAGTCTTTTAAAACAGAAACCTCAGTATGGTGCGAATGAAGCATCTAAGCCAAGATTTTCACTTCAAGAACCTCGTTATGTAAGAATTACCGATATTGACGAATATGGTTTATTAAAAAATAATATTGGAGTAACGGCTGAAAGTATTGATAATCAATATATCTTAAATGATAATGACATTTTATTTGCCAGAAGTGGTGCAACAGTTGGGAAAACTTATATTCACAAATTATATAATATTAATTATTCTTGTTTTTTTGCTGGATACATGATTAGATTTGTCGTTGATGAAACTAAAATAAGCCCTGATTATGTGTTTGCATATACGCAACTTAAAACCTACAGCAAATGGGTAAATTCTATTCAACGTGCGGCGGGACAACCTAACATAAATTCAGAAGAATATAAGTCTTTAAAAATTCCTATTCCTCCTAAAGAAATTCAAGATAAAATTGTTGCAAAAATGGATCATGCTTATGCGGCTAAAAAACAAAAAGAATTAGAAGCACAGCAATTGCTCGAAAGTATTGATGATTATCTGTTAGGGGAGTTGGGGATTGAGTTACCAGAACCCGAAGAAAATACTATTAAAAACCGAATTTTTATCCGTAATTTAAGCGAAGTATCAGGCGATAGGTTTGATCCTTATTTCTATATGATTACCTTCAAACGTATTGAGGATGTTATCAATCAACTATCTTTTCCCTCCATTCGACTGGGTGATATATTTGAAATTAATAGAGGTGGATCGCCACGCCCAATAAATAAATATTACACAGATTCTGATGATGGTGTTAACTGGATTAAAATCGGAGATACAAAACATGATGATAAATATATCTACTTTACACAACAAAAAATAAAACCTGAAGGATGTCGGTATTCAAGGGCTGTTTTTGATGGAGACTTTTTACTGTCTAACTCGATGAGTTTTGGTAAGCCTTACATAATGAAAACATCTGGATTTATTCATGATGGTTGGTTATTACTTAGACCTAAAATGTCGGATGTTAATAATGATTATTTACACGCAATTATAGCGGTATGCAGTCGAATGAGGTATAGTGCAACAAGCTATGAGTCAGTCTAGGCAAGACTTTGTCTGTATCTCACTCAAGCGAATACCGCTATATTGGATCTAAATTAATTTATAGCTTGTTCAAAAGATCAACGATTGGTGGCGTTGTTGATAACTTAAATATTGATTTAGTGAAAAAAATAAAAATTCCTCTGCCACCACTTGAAAAACAAATTGAAATTAGTGAGCATATCACTGCTATTCGGAATCAAGCCAAACAACTCCAACAACAAGCGAAAGACGACCTAGAAAAAGCAAAACAGGAGGTCGAAGCCATGATTTTAGGTGATGACTAAAAGCCTAATTTATCGGCTCTTCTAGGTTCTGTGTGATAAGTTTAACTTACATTATGATCGATCTTTGTGTCCTCTGTGTCGGTCGGGTTCCTTCCACTCCCTCGCCAGCAGGACTGTATCTTAGAATACATTTTACCCACCAAACCTAAGAGAGCCATATTTTTAATACACTCGACCGCGCCAACTTTGGGGACGGGTAAAAGCAGAGATAAAAATGCGGATAACTGCCAGCGGATCCGCTAGGGGAGATAGCCAAAATAATCCTGAAGATAGATTGACTTTTTCGCCGCGATAGTAACTAGGAGAGACGGCCAATAAAAGGGCAAAACGAATCAATAACAGCAGCAGGTTTAAAATCAAGACAATTTTTAAACTCAGGAAATCGTAGCCGAAATTAAAAGCCGTTACAAGCAAGGGAGTGATAATTATCGGTAATCCCTGAGTACAGGTCAATAAAGCTAAATCTCCCCATAATTGCCCCTGATAGGAGGCATCTTTCAGGTCCAGAGATCTGCCCCATTCGCGCCAAGTTTCCCGAAGTCCTTCGTACATCCGCACGCGAATTAACTTCGCCCCATCGAGAAATCCCACCCGATAGCCTTTCGTCGCCGCTAGACGGGCGAGGGTGACATCATCGCAAAAAGAACCTTTTGCCCCGCTATAACCGTCTAAAGCCGTTAAAACTGACCGCCGGCAGAGAAAACATTGACCATTGGCCATGACTCGTTGGGGATCTTGTTCTCGCACCCCGGCGGAATCAAAACGATAGAGCAAAGTCATCAATAAAGCCGGCTGTAACCACCATTCCCCCGGATAGGAGAGGATAAATTGCGGCGACAGGGAAACTAAATCGTAACCTTCTGCGATCGCAGCTTTCACTAAACTAGCCACTAAATTTGCTTGGGGTTGCGTATCGGCATCAATGCCCAAAATCCAGTCACTTTTAGGAGAACTAAACAAAAAACCATTGTGTAACGCCCAGGGACGACCTACCCAATCCAGGGGTAAAGGATCATCGGTTTTCAGGCGAAAGCGGGGGTCTTTTGCCGCTATCTCTTTAACTTTTTCCCGCGTACCATCTTGGGAATTGCTATCGACAATCAGAATTTCTCGCACTTCGTAACTCTGTTGACTCAATCCCCGTAAACAACCGTCAATCCTGGCCACTTCGTTTAACGTCGGCACAATCACGCTTACCGTCCCTAACATCTCCGGGGTGGGAGGTTGGGGAGTCAGGGGAGGAAGACGACGCGCCCCTTTTAGCAGACGGGAAAGAAGGATAAAAAAGGCAACAGCCTGAGACAGCAGTAGCCCCAGGCAGAATGCACCGAGAATTATCTCAGTTAACAACTTATTTGGCTCCTCTCACCGAAACAACGGGAATTTTTAGGGTTGTTACTTCGCTGGTTGCCACTGTTTGCCCGGAGGCAACAGCCTTGGCGCGATTATAGAGGAGTGTTAAAGGCAGAATACCGGTGAGTAATCCCAAGAAAATCGGCGGATAAATACCAGCACCGATACTCATAACCGTCGCAAAGCCAAAATTACCTAAATACATCACAAAAGGCAGGGTTAAATCTTGACTTGGCAGTTTCACCGGTTGCACTTGCCAGATTAAAGTGGCTACCGTCATAAAAACACAGCCTGTACCGAACCAACCGGCAAAATTTTCATAGGGCATCCCAAAAAAAGCCCCCGGTTGTTCCCAAATCCAGAAGGGGATGGTACTTTGACTCATGGCCGGATCTAGGACAAAATCCCAGGAAGTTAATAATACCGCCCCGACCGCGATCGCTCCTAGATTTTGTAGCCATTGGGGTAAAGCAAGAGTGGATAAACCAACACGAGCGATAATATAGGCACTAAAACCAAGATAAAACCAAGATAGGGGGATAGTAAAGGGGACTAAACCCGCAATTTTGTAACCTAAGCCCGAAAGATAACGATAATGACCGAAAGGAAAGCCGGTACTGGTTCCCAAAAGTTCGCTACAAAGGGATAAACTGATAGCGGGAACCATGAATCCTAACCAGTGCCACACTCCTAGAGTCCGATAGGCATAAACAGCCACGGCTGCCATTCCTAACACCATATACACCACACCCCCCCCAGCCATTGACCAAGCAAAGAAGGTTTTGCCAAAATCTGGTAAATTGGCCACAAATTCGGGATGGGGCAGAACTAGCAACAATCCGGCTAGTCCAAAAGCCATCGATACAATATGACCGATGAGCAGAGCTTTTTCGATCGCAATTAGTCGTCTCATTAAATCTCTAGCACTGCGAAGGGATAATCATTTTCAAGTTTACAAATCTTTATTAAAGAATTATTACGCAGATCGGTCACTTTCGGCAAAAAAGTTTTACAGGGGTTAGGGATTGGCCTGTATTAGTTGTTTAGGAGTCAGTAGGCAGCAGTCAGGAGGGAGTAAAATCAATTAAATAGTCCATTTAGAGATTTTATGCTACTTTATACTTAGTTTTTTCATTTTTTTCAACCCCCAAAAATTAATTATCCGAGAGGCAATGACTAAAAATGCCTGACAATACATATTCACAATCATGTTTTTAGCCTAAAAAAAGGGCATTCTAGAGTTAAGCCCTCTTGATCACTTAGGAATTGCCGCGGTTCTTAAAAAAAATCTCTCCATCAGACTCACTATAATTAAAACGGTAGCCTAGCTATGTCGGCAGAATCTAGACATCGGCGCCTGCTTGCCAATCGATACCAACTGGTCGAGTTGATCGGTAGCGGTGCCATGGGACAAGTATATCGAGCGGAAGATAAACTCTTAGGTGGCGTAACCGTCGCCGTGAAATTACTCTCGCAAACTCTCCTCAACAAAAGAATGCGTGAGCGTTTCGAGCGAGAGGCAACTATTTCGGCACTTTTAGGCGAAAAAAGTATTCATATTGTTAAAGTTCGTGATTATGGTATAGATGAAGAGGAAGTACCCTTCTACGTCATGGAATTTTTGCAGGGGGAAAGCATAGGAGAAATCATCAAATATCACCCGCTGCCTCTCTCGCGCTTCTTTCATCTCACCCGTCAGATTTGTTTCGGCATCGAATGCGCTCATAAGGGTATTATCTTCCAAGACCGGATCTGTCCGATTATTCACCGGGACATCAAACCTAGCAATATTATCGTGATTCAGGACTCAGGATTAGGGGAATTGGTGAAAATTCTCGATTTTGGCATCGCTAAACTCATCCAGTCGGGAGAATCCCAAACCCAATCGTTTATGGGAACCTTAGCCTATTGTTCCCCAGAACAGATGGAAGTTAAAGAACTCGATCATCGTTCCGATATCTACAGTTTCGGGATCGTGATGTACGAGATGCTCACGGGAAAAACGCCCTTTTTTCCCGATAATTCTTCCTTTGGCGTTTGGTATGAGGTTCACCACTACGCTGAACCCCGTCCCTTTAATCCTAGCTTGCAATTACCGCCAGAATTAGAACAGTTAATCCTGCGCTGTTTAGCCAAAGCACCCAGCGATCGACCGCAAAGTGTTACAGATATACTACAACTTCTCGAACGACTCGAACCCCTAGTCAAAAATAATCAACCGAATAAATTGCATCGTATCGGTGAAATAGTCAAAAAAATCGACGATTACACCACCAAAACTAAAACTCTTGAAGATTTAGATCGAACCGATCTTGCTGTCGCGAATAATAGGGATATCTGTCTCAAGTCCATTTGGCCCGAGGATAAACCGCGCCAAAAAATCGTCTTCCCACGCTGTATCAAGGCTGCTGACGGCGTTTTTGCCAGTTTATGGGTAATGTTGGATCGAGAAGATATCCCCGTCCGGGTTGCTAGTGTCCGTTATAATCAATTCCTCTTTTTACCCGTACCCCACCCGATGATTCTCTGGATTACTGTCCTCTATCATCGTCAACAGGGTCCCCGTTGGTTGCCCTGTTATTTGGACTTAAAAACCCCCCAGGGTCAAAATATGACCAAAACCCTCGGCGAAACCAGTCAATACTGGATTTTATTTTTCTCCCTCGAAGGCAGCCCAATCTGTGAAAATGTGATCACCGCGAACATTCCCGCCAATCAATGCCAAATTTTGCAGCAATGGGTGAGAGATAGTCAATTAACTCCAGTGGGCAGCCCGCAAATTAGCAAGCAGACGTTAAAACGGAAACTGGAGGAACTTAAACCCCAGATTCTGGCCAAGTTAGCCTCAGAATTACCCCCACAGCCCTAAAAAATCAGGGAGGCATTAACTAACCCCCCTTTTTAATAAATATAATACGCTTACTACTTACTACTGTATTATCTCGATGGGAAGTTCGTAGTGGAGCCTACATAGTTCCTGAGTCTGACGAAAAATTTTTCTGAACTTCGGTTAGAATCGAGAAACTGTATGTGATTGCAGTATTTACTGCGATGAACCTATGACTAAACTCCTGCAACAAGCGATCGCCCAAATCCAACAACTTCCGCCCGAACAACAGGATGCAATCGCATCGCGGTTTCTGGATGAGTTGAAAGACGAGCAAAAATGGGAAGCTAGTTTTGCTGCCACAACAGATGAGCAATGGGAGCAGATGACTGCGATGGTGCGTCAGGAAATAGCAATGGGTGAAACTACTCTAGCCAGTGAAGTATTTCCGACACAAAAATGAAATCAAGTGTCACCAAAACGTTTCGTAAACAGCTTAATAATCTTCCTGCATTAGTTCAGGAACAAGCAGCAAAAGCTTATGCACTCTGGCAAGAAGATCCGTATCACCCCAGCCTTCAGTTTAAACAAGTCAGTCAAAAGCAACCGAACTACTCCGCTCCTGTCAGCCTTAACTATCGGGCTTTGGGTTTGTTAGAGTCTGAGCATATTTATTGGTACTGGATTGGCGCACATGATGAGTTGCTGAAACAGATGTAATTTTGGGTTAATCGCTGAAGATGCGGCATAACAACGCAGTCGAGCGGACGGGACTAATATCTGTGTATATTGCCAAAGCTATCTGCCGCTCTTCACTTTCGCTATTAGCTATCATCCATTCCCAATGCCTACTTCTGTATTATAAGTTGGGTAGTATTTTTGTAGATATTGCGGAAATCTACAGGAGATCAAGTAATAAGTGAATCAGAAGGTAACAAGGTGCGTTACAAACCATAACGCACCAAAATTTTTATTAATCCCTAACCGAGATTACAGGGGTCGATAGACACGGTAATCAATATTGGGGAAAATATTATCGATTTCCTCGACTTTTTCCAGCCAACCAGCATCAATCTTCTCCGATTTCACATCTTCATAGATTTTATTTAACCGCAGCAGGTGGGAACGAGTGCGCCGGACAGCGTAGGGAACCATAGTACCGGTTCGCATAATAAAGGCCCAGTCAGAAGATTGCGCTAATAATAACTCCCGGGCTGCCTGATTTAAAGCCCGTTCCTGTAATTCATCCCCCGCTTCATGATGACTTAATTCAATCATCCGTTCCGTGCCTTTGTGCAGGTGAGGATAGATCCAAGCGTTGGTCTCATTTAGCCAGTACTCATGGAAACCCTTATAACCCCAACTGGATTGGGAAGGACGACAGACCTGCTGATGGGGGTTAGTCCGGAGATAATCGGCTAAATGGGTCATTTGGTAGATATTTTGGTCATACCAGGACTTGCGGAACAGAAAATCAATAAACCAGGGTCCCTCATACCACCAGTGACCGAATAACTCGGCATCATAGGGAGAAACAACCAGGGGAGGACGGCCCATAATTCCGGCTAAACTCTCCACTTGCCGCTCGCGATTATACATAAAATTGCCCGCGTGTTCGGCGGCTTTTTCTTTAGCCCAGTAGGGGTCATAAAGCCCTTTTTCCGATAAACCACCGTCCCGGCTAGTAATTTTGTGGTATTTAATGCCTATATTCTTGCGTTGACCGTTGGGCATGATATAGGGTTTAATATACTCGTATTCCGCTTCCCAGCCCAAATCTTTATAGAATTCCCGATAAACTATATCCCCCGGATAACCAACTTGGGAAGACCAAACCTGTTGGGAAGATTCGTGGTCACGACCGAAAGCAGCCACCCCGGTTTCTGTGAAAATGGGCGCGTAACTGCCGTAACGGGGGCGCGGACGACCGTAGAGAATACCGTGGCCATCGACGAGGAAGTAACGAATGCCCGCATCGGCTAACATTCTTTCTACTCCCTCGTAGTAGGCACATTCCGGCAACCAAATGCCCTTGGGACGACGACCGAAGTTTTCTTCGTAGTGTTGACAGGCCACCTCAATTTGCGCCCACACCGCTTGCGGGTACATTTTCATCAGGGGCATATAACCATGAGTCGCACCACAGGTGATAATTTCTAGGTTATTACTGTCGAGGAATTGTTTAAAGGCTTTGACTAGATCTCCATCGTATTTTTCCCAAGTTTGTCGGATACTTTGGAAGGATTCAGCGTAATATTCGGCTAAGTAGCGAATATGGCCATTATGTTGATTATGGTCGATTTCTTTAGCAATTAATTCTTCTAACTTACCTAAGTGTTCTCCATAACGCTCTTGCAGTAACGGATCCCGCAGCATCGACACCAACGGCGGAGTCATGCTCATGGTCATTTTAAAATCGATACCATCCCGCTTGAGACCTTCAAAAACTTGCAGGAGAGGGATGTAGGTTTCTGTGATTGCTTCGTATAACCATTCTTCTTCGAGGACGTAATCGCTTTCGGGATGGCGGACGAAAGGGAGATGCGCGTGGAGAACTAGGGCAACATAGCCAAAAGCCATAGGATTTCTTCTTAGAATTAAGGAATAAAACTTTAAGATTAGGTTGAGTAGATTTTATACTATCTTAAGCTTCTACAATAAAGAATATGATAAAAGTCGATCGATGATCGATCGATCCCGTTAATCCCTAGGTTTACTAATTTTCCGATGCTCCCATCTAACGAGCCACTGACTGCTTTAGGGAGAGAGACGACAACGCCTCTCTCGATTCAACTTTTGCTATTTGTTGATGACCGTCCCAGTTCTCAAGAAATTATCCGTCAAATTCAGTCCTATCTCCAGTCTTTAAAGTCTGATTACCCAATTGACATACAGATCATCGAAATTCGCCAGCAACCTCATTTAGTCGAACATTTTCGCCTTGTAGCTACCCCGGCCCTGGTCAAAATTGCCCCCGGCCCCCGTCATACCCTCGCGGGCAGTAATCTGGTGGAACAGTTTAAAAAATGGTTGGTACGCTGGCAAAAAGCGATTAAAGAGGAGATTAAAAATGATCACGCTGAGGATGGACAACTTCAAGAGGTGGAACATTCAGGCGAACTCATCCGCATTGCCGATGAGGTTTTTCGTCTTAAACAGGAAAAGGAAGAATTATTAGAACAATTAAAATTTAAAGACCAAATTTTGGCTATGTTAGCCCACGATTTACGCAGTCCTCTCACTGCTGCTTCCATCGCTGTGGAAACCCTAGAATTAGCCTATCATCAACCGGATACGGAGCGCAGTCTGCAATTACGAGAACAACTGCACCAACAGGCCCGCAAACAGTTTCGGATTATGAACCGTTTGATCACGGATATTCTACAAGCTTCTAAGAGCATGGCGGCGCAATTCACGCTCCAACAGAGTAAATTTTATCTGCAAGCTCTTTGTCAGGAAATTTTGTCTCAATTTACCGATATTTTTCAGGAAAAGACTTTAATTCTCCAAAGTGATATCCCCCAAGATCTGCCCCCTGTCTATGCTGATGAGGAGTTAATCCGACAGGTGATTATTAATCTCCTGGAGAATGGCATCAAATATACCCCCGCCGGCGGCGCAATTACCCTTTCCGTCCTCCATCGTACTACTCAAAAAGTACAGGTAAGCATCAGTGATACCGGTCCTGGCATTCCCGAAGAAAAACAAGAGCATATTTTTGAGGGTCATGTGCGTCTCAAACGGGATGAGGGTAAAGAAGGTTATGGCATCGGTTTATCGGTCTGTCGCAAGATTATTCGCGCCCACTACGGTCAAATTTGGGTGGATAGTGTCCCCGACCACGGCAGTAGTTTTCACTTTACTCTGCCAGTTTATCGCTAAAATGCTCCGCTAACCAAGCATCAATGTCCCCTAAAACTAGGTCGGGGATTTCCCAGGGGAACAGATGGGCCGTATCCGGGTAACATTTCCACTGAGACAGTTTTAGTTTTTCGGCTGTTTCTTGGCTCGAAGCACTGGTAATATGGCGATCATTTGCTCCCGCCAGAACCAGGCAGGGAATTGTGATTTTGTCAAGAGATTTTAAACAATTGTAACCTTTTTTTAAAGCCCGATTTAAAGCGCGATCGGCAGCTGGAGAAGTGCCTAAGTAGGCGGGAACAGCATCTTGAGCAAGATAGCGATAGGCGATCGCTTGATGTTGTGAAAAAAGGTACTGAAACAGGGAACGACGGGCAAAAGTATCAATATTCCAATGCCATCCCGGTTTGATCTGATTGAGAATTGCCGCTATCCCCGTCAAGATCAGATCCGTGGTGATGATGGGAGGATGACTACCCCAAGGCCGTCCGGCCGAGGCCACGAGAATTAAACCAGGAAAGCGATCGGGATGCCGCAGTACTAATTCCAGTGCAATTATACCCCCCAAAGACCAACCGAGAATTAAACATTGCTGGATTTTTTGGCGATCGAGTAGTCCGATTAAATCCTCTAGATGTTCTTCTAGCTGAAAATCCGGGCGATAACGACTTTTACCGTAGCCGCGCAGATCCGGGGCCAGGGTTTGCCAGCGTTGGCAAAAATGATCAGTAAATACAGACATACTACCCGCCGAACCGGGATGACCGTGCAGACAGAGGATCGGATAGCCATTACCTTTGATCTTAACGTTGAGAGCGATCGACATTGAGCAGTTATCAGGAGTCAGGAGTCAGGAGTCAGTAGTCAGGAGATTATTTTTATTTATTCTCGCCACTCCCTTCTCCCCACTTGCCAATTCATAATTCATAATTCATAATTTCTTTTTCCCACTTCTCACCTCATTATATCGACTAGGATATATGAGCGATCGAGTCTCTGGTATGTCAAACTAGAGAATAGGAGAGAGTTGGTCTAGAGGTTGCGGGGTCATTTGATCAATGATTCCGAGGAAAGTCCGAACTCCCGAAAGACCACACTTGCTGGATAACGTCCAGTGCGCGTGAGCGTGAGGATAGTGCCACAGAAAAATACCGCCCCCTTTTTTCAGTGATCAGTAAACAGTAACGAAAGTAAATTCACTGATAACTAATAACTTTTCACTGATAACTGATTGGGGGTAAGGGTGCAAAGGTGCGGTAAGAGCGCACCAGCAGTATCGAGAGGTACTGGCTCGGTAAACCCCGGTGGGGAGCAAGGTGGAGGGACAAAGGTTGGTCTTTTTCCTGTCCCGTTTTTAGGAACCGCTTGAGGTAATTGGTAACAATTATCCCAGATAGATAACCTCTATTCCAACAAAGGTAAAAGCAATTTTACTGCTGTTGGGAAATACAGAATTCGGCTTATGTCTGACTCTCTCCTTTATCAGTAATCAGTATTCAGTATTCAGGAGATTATTTTTATTTATTCTCCCCCCCGCAACGCGCACGAAGTGGTCTCCCCTGCTCCCATCTCCCCTGGAACCTCAACTACCAATTTAAATGCTTCTTAGCTTAGAGGGGGATTGCACCGCTAACGGTTAGGTGATTGATCAAATCCCGTACTGCTTGGCCGCCGCTACCGTGAGCTAGGGTTATAATGGTGTTTTTGGTTCTTTAGGAGATCTTAGGCTAAAATATTGGTCAATGGGTAAGTACCACCAATGTTGAATCTCTTAACAAAACTTGACATTCTGTTAAAAAAATGAGGCAAAGTCTATTGGCTAATCGCTATCGAATTATTCGACAATTAGCAAGTGGGGGATTTGGCGATACCTTTCTCGCGGAAGATACCCATTTACCATCAGGTCGCACCTGTGTAATTAAACAACTGCAGCCCATGCACAATAACCCACAGATCTATCAACTGGTCAAAGAGCGCTTTCAAAGAGAAGCAGTGATTTTTGCCGTCTGGAAATGCAGGTAACTGTGTCGGCACAGTTAAGATTACTTGGAAAAATAATGATAATGCTTTTATCCAATGGAATATTACCAATTTGGGTTTAGCTTGTCCTGTAGCTACAAGCAATTGGCAAGTTAATACTTATCCTGTCAAGCTTTAATTCGCCAAGTTTTGAGAATTCCCAAAAATAAAACTTTGACTCTTGTAGTTAGCAATAAATTTATGATAAAATATTAATAAATAATCAGGAGCAATTATGGCAGTTAAACCAAAATCAGAAAAATTAAACAGTGATATTGTATTAGAGCAAGAGACGAAAGCCTTTAATCCTCCGTCCCTTCCTAACTCTTCCCCAAAGAGTAAAACTGTTTTCCTGCAACAAGCAGGTGCTTTAAGGGATGATAGCTCTCTTGCTGACCTAAGAGACTCTATTTACCAAGCTAGAGGACGTTCAGAAACTGAAGATGATGTATCTTCTTGACACGGATACTTTAACTCATCTCCACGCAGATAATACTAACGTTATTAATCGGCTAGAAAGCTTACAGGATGAGGAAGTCGCCATTGCGATTGTCACCAAGATTGAAATTCTGGGGGGAAGGATAGATTATCTACTTAAAGCTTTTTCAGGAAGTGATTTATTGAAAGCACAAAAACTTTTTTGTTGTTCAGAAGTCCTACTGAATCAACTTCCTGTAACTTTAATTGATGGGGATGCTGCTAATTAATTTGACCGTTTACGAAGTGTTTCTAAAATCCCAAAAATTGGCAGAGCCGATCTATTAATTGCTAGTATCGCATTAGCTAATCAAGCTAGGTTAGTAACCAGAAATTTGCAACATTTTAGACAAATTCCTCATTTACCCTTAGAAAATTGGGTAGATTAATACAAGGTCTGATTTTCCCAGTTTCTGAAGCTATAGTTGGCTCTAGATTTACCTCAATAATCAGTCCTCGCTTGAGATTTATTATGCTGTCCATCCTACTAAAGCTGATTCGGTTTGTTGATAAATTGCTGCATACAGATTTGCTGATTCTTGTAAGTCCTGAGCCTTTAGTTCTAGTTGAAATCGCTCTAGAGCCACTCTCACTATCTCATTAGCATCTTTAAAGCCGTATTTTTGATAACGGTTGAGAAATTCTCTGTGAGGTTTTTATAGACTGTTGGTAAAGGTAATCCTTCTTTGAGTATAACGCTACAGCTGAGATAAGCTGTTGTGCATTTAAACTGGGTATGAGGACGTTACAAAACAAACTGAGAAACTCGCTCTCTCCCTTCTCCCCCACACCCCTTCTCCCCGCTCCCATGTCCTTAAGTGATCCGCGTCGCCAAAAACAATTAAAAACCCTAGTGGAAAAGCTGGGTTTATCGGCTGATGTCCCCGTCAGGTGGGATTTATTGGATTTAGCTCTAACTCATCCCAGTGTTTCCCGTGATAAGAATTATGAACAATTGGAATTTGTGGGCGATTCTGTGGTAAGACTCGTGGCGGCGGAGGTGTTATTAGAAACCTATCCAGAGGCGCTCGTGGGGGAATTTGCTGCTCTGCGATCGATGATGGTTAGCGATCGCACTCTGGCGGAATTTGCGGATCGCTACGGTTTCGAGCGTTATTTGTTGGTATCAAGTAGTACGAGTATCGATCAAGCAGGGCGAATTTCCCGACTAGCAGACGCTTTTGAGGCAGTTTTAGGAGCTTTATATCTTAGTACACAAACGATGGTTTTAGTGCGTTCTTGGTTAGATGAACCACTAAGGGAAAAAGCGGCCGAAATTCGTCGAGATCCGGCCCGCCAGAATTATAAGGATGCCTTGCAGGAGTGGACACAAGCAAAATACAAAAAACTGCCGCAATATTTAGTAAAAGAAGTCAATAGTTTAGATCAAGAGCGTTTTTGTGCGGAAGTGTGGTTAAATGACCAGAAATTAGGAGTGGGAACTGGCAGAAGCAAAAAAGCGGCGGAACAGGCAGCAGCTAAATCAGCTTTTCTAGAAGTGGTTAAAGGCTAAATGCGGGCATTTTTGCCTAACGAACGAATTGCCAGAGGCGAATTTTAAAATCATAATTACCACTAGCCAAATACTGCCCATCGGGACTAAAAGCTAGGGATTCCACCCAGTCGGAATTATTATCAAACCAGGCCAATTGTTTCCCCGTGGTTACATCCCATAAACGCACACCGTCATTACTAGCACTAGCGAGAATTTGTCCGTTAGGATGGAGTGCTAGGGAACGGATTCGGGCTGTATGACCGATGAGGGTAAATAATAACTGATTATTGCTCGTATCCCAGATTTTAATGGTGCGGTCTAAACTACCCGTAATTAAATTTTTACCGTCGGGAGTGTATAAAAGCTGGCTTACCGCTTGGGGATGGGCGGCAAATTTCGATAAAAATTTGCCCTCGCGGATGTCCCAAAAATGTACCTCACCGTTTTCATGACCGCTGGCAAGGGTGACACCATCGGATTTTATTCCTAGGGAATAAACAAAATTACCCACCCAATTCAAACGATAGAGGGGACGGCGGGGGGGTTCCACTGTCCAGAGGCGAATTCCTTCCAAACCACCACTAATTAAAGTCTTACCATCGGGAGTAACGGTGAGGGCGAGGACAGTATTACCGTGTTCGAGGGCAATTCCTAAATACTTGCCTTCCACCAGATTCCAAAAATTAATGGAACCATCTGAACCGCTACTAACTAATAATCTTTCGTTGGGACTAATAGCTAAAGCTTTGACGCTGGTTCTTTGGGCGCGAGTTTGGGCAACTTTTTGACCTGTTTTTACTGACCAAATTCTCAGGAGAGGATCCGTATCACTACCACCAGCGAGAACAAATTGGTTATCGGGGCTGAAAATCACAGCATTAGGGGTGGATTGCTGTCCTTCTAAGGTTTTAGCGAGGGTGAGTCTGCCTAAACCTTCTACTAGGATAGTTTCTGGGGTTTTTTCGCCACTTTCAGCTGCGGGTTTAGGGGGGGCAATAGGACTTTGGGCCTGACTAAGCTGATGTTGCCCGATTGTCAGCGTGGTTAGAACAGTGACCACAATTGCCCCAACAAGTTTCTCCCCACCCGTAAATCGGAATTTCATAAATTTAGTTGAATATTAACAAATGAACGGTGCTATAGATTCTAGCCTTTGAGGGGATTGATTGCCAAGCAAGGTGAAATTTTTGAGCTAAGAAGGTCGATTTTTTTCGTTTTTCAGGGTTGGTAAAGCTACTTGACTCGATTGGGGCGGTAAATAGTATCTCGCTGCTTCTTCTTTGTTGATTGCCTTGCTTTTTTGGCTCTGTTGCCACCTGGCGAAGATAGCGATCGCCATAATCGTGGTCCCTAAGGATAGCAGTGTCCATCTTTGTCCTAGAACCCCGATGATGACATCTATTGCCGCTGCGGTAAAGATAAAGCTAGTTATTGGTTCTTGACGGTAAGCTTTCTTGAGGAAACGCGGCCAGAGGAGATTACTCATTTTATCTATTATTTCTACGGTTTCGATAATTCCAGCTTATCCTATCATCCTGAAAAATGTTGTCGATATAACCTCAAGAGAGCCAAATATAGAGAAAAAGTCTTTTATTCAGGCAACTAGAATATGCTGACATAATTTATGCTCTAACTCTCGTTCCTGTTTTTCTAGGGTAATAATCGCCTGTTTGATAATACTTTTAACATCCATCCCCTGGTCAGATTGTTTTAACCATTGTTGTGCGGTGTTACCTTCACGGAGGATTGTTTGTAGGGGAGAGAGGAAACAACTAAAACCCCTTGCTTTAGCGATCGGATAAACTTGAACATAGAGGTCTTTAATCCAATCCCTAGCTAAGATTTCCTGGCCATCGTACCAATGTCTCAGGGTGGTATCAAGACTAAAACGTGCGGCAGCCTGTTCGTTTTCCTGGGTTAAAGTTAATAGATCTTCGCTGCGATTGCTGCTGGGTAATTGACTTAAAATTAAGGGGTCTAATTGGGGATCTTGTAAAAGTTGAGTTAAACGGGCTTCTAAAAAAGCCATAACTGCTAATAAACTAATAGGATTAGCAATCAGGTCACAAATTCGCAATTCTAGACGATTGAGATTATAGGGACGATTGCTACCGTTAGGACGTACCGACACCCAGAGATGACGAACATTCTGCATTGTACCGATTTTTAATTGTTCCTCAGTCCAAGTGACAAAATGTTTATGACTTTCAAAGAGGGGAACATAAGCGGGAGTTTGGGGGAAAACTTGCCAACGATGGGAATGGGAACCGGTGATTTTACCATCGAGAAAAGGAGAGGAAGCACTTAAAGCCAAGTATAAAGGAGCTTCTAGGCGAATTAAGCGACAGGCACGCATTAAATCCTCATAATCGCTAATACCGACGTTAATATGAATACTGGCCGTGACTACATTAGTGCCGTAGGTCTGTTCAATATAGTCATGATAGGGATTTTGAGGGTCACTGCGATAAAAATGTTGACTATCGCCCAAGGAGAGGGTACTGCCAGGGATGAGGGTATAATCGCCTAAACGACGCAAATATTGCCGTAGAGCTAGACGAGGTTTTAAAGTAGCGCAGAAAAGACGGTCATAGTTAGTCATGGGAGCCGTGGTATATTCTACGTTACGACTATCCGGTTCCAGGACAAAACCATCTAAATCCTTGACAATGCGATCGGATAAACCGATAATTTCTCCGGCTGCTGTCCCGGTGTACATTTCCACTTCAAAACCTTTACTTAGGAGCATCGTCAATTTACCCTGCTGTGTCTATTTTGTAGTGTGACATTATTTGGACTGTAAATGACGTTCAATCAGCAGAATCGCTACTATATCATCAATGGGGCGCTCGGGAAGACGCATCCCCCGGGGGATGAGTTTCTGTAATCCTTTGGGGGGAAACATCAGCCAATAGCGATCGCGAGCTTCTAGGGTACTATTGCGTTCATCTACTAGAGTAATCGGGATGGTGACACGAGCGGCAATTTTTTCGCGCCAACTTTTTGAGGTGGTTTGATTCCCCATCACCAGTAATTCGATCGGATATTGTTGACAGAGACTGGCTAAATGATCGATCGCTTGCGACGATGCTATCACCTCATGGGTATAAATTTTCCCTGTCGATGACCTGACCGCGATCCCACATTTATCCTTACCCGGATCAAAACCGAGAATACACATAGTTTTTATCTTCTGCAGCAGTGGTCGGTTTTATTAAATCATTAAATTAGGGTGTCGGGTATTGGGTGTTGGGGTTTTAGTCGAAATTCCCCATTTACCCACTTCCCCTAATAGTCTAATCTAGTGGTCTGTCAAGATTGAATTGAAGGATAAATCTACCCCTGCTTCCCCTGCTTGTCTCAAACCGTTATTTTAGAATTGAGAGACCACTAAGTACCTGGACAAAAATAAACAGTGCTATGCAACGAAATGTTAAACACTCGAACCCCTTGCCCAGAAGTCATAGATGCGGCAATTTACGAAACTTAGTATAGTTAACTTTATTTATGTCCGACTACTTAGCGCCTAGAAATTAGTCGGGATGGAAACTTTCTGGCCAGCAATTCTAAATTTGGGAAATTAGGATGAGTTGGCAGCTTGAATAGGTTCAAACTCATCCAACATAAAAGAAAACAAATGCTGCCAACTATCGAAAACGAAATGAGTCGTCAAAGTTCGCAAGCAAATCATTGAAAAAGCGTTTGCGAGTGACCAATTGTCGGCGAATTTGCTGGTATTGCCTGTCTAAAAGCTGTAAAACCGTGTGAAATAAAAAAGCTAGCAGATTCAAGGTGAGTAAGAATGAAGACAGGTGTTGGTCGCCGTGACCAAAATTATGCTCCAAGTGGTAGCCTTTAGTCTTGAGGACATTATGGTTCTCGTTTTCGGTTTTCCAACGGGCACGACCAGACTGAACCATTTCCACAATATTGTCAGGAGTCAGGAGATGGTCACTAATCCAAGCATTCTTGAAAAGAACTGCCCCATCAGAGGCACGAGTAATAGTGAGTTCAAACCAATTGGTTTCCAGGGATGTTGAGCATCGCGTAAGGGGAGACGATTCAGCCATCGATAATGATAATAATGCCAATCACACCCGTGACGATGGCGTTGTTGAAAAGACTGAACCTCCCGATTAGCCTCAAGATAATCCAACCAATCATACAAAGTGCCATGAGATTCGGGTAAGCAGACAAAAATGTAGTGAAAGCCTTGCTCGATAGCTAATTCGCACATCGGTTGACGACTGTAGAGATCATCCCCTAACAACGTTACCGCCCCCTGAGAAAATAAGTCGGTGTGTCTTTTAATCCAACGTTTAGCCGCAGATACACCTCGCAGTCTTGCTTTTCTTGTCCATCTTGAGGAGTAATAAATTCTGGGTCAAGGCTAATCACCTGATTGCTGTTGGGCGACACAATTACGGGTAAGATAGCAGTGTGGAAGTAAGTAACTGTCCCGTTTTTAGGCGTCCGATGAGAACATTGTTCACAGTGAAGACATTGGGAGGAGAAATATTCTGTTCCATCTAAGGGGATTAATAATTTCCCTCCTAGGACTTCATAAGGTTTGAGCAATCCCTTGCTTTTCAGCAGGCGATAAACTGAAACGAACACATCAAACAACCCACTGGTCTTGATTTTGTCCAAAATGTTGCGAATTTGATTGTCTGTGGGTATCTTGTTCACACCAAACAATGTTTGAGTGTTATCACGCCCTTTTCGACTGTTTAGTTGCCTTTGATACTCCAGAAATGACTCGCACTGCATGAAAAAGACTCCGAATGCACTCAGGATAACATCAAAGATGCTGTATTGTTTATTTGGACTGGGTTTTCGCGGGTCTTTCATTTTAGCGATGCTCCCCTGTAAATATCCCAACAGTGTGGCCATCCCTATCACTTCTATCATTGGCTTATTTTTTCGACTAATCTCTAGAACCCATTCTCCCAATACTTTCTTCCTGATCGCTGAAATGCTTGTCAATTCTTAAATTTAGAATTGCCGCTTTCTAGCCATGAACCTTGACATTGGGAAAAATTCATGCTATAAGAGTGATGTATTTCTAATTTGTCTTAAAATTTTTATGCGAGGCATTACCAGCAAAATACTAGATGTAGCAAACTATAATTTGTCTAAATATTTATCAAAAAGCCAGGATATATTTGTTCCTAGAAGAATAAGAGACTCAGTACCGAGTAAATGGGGAAATAATTACAAGTCCTTAAAAATTAGTGCTATAGAGAAACAATATCCACAGAAATACCAGACCAATTTTTTAAATTATCACCCCGATACATTGGAAGTTATTAAAGAAGAATATCATAGTATAAACTACAGTGATGAACTGCCTCTAGAGAAAACTATCACCGTCAAAGATGTCCTTTATGTCTCTAGGTATAAAGCTTTCTATGATTTAAGAGATGGGTCAAGAATTAACACATTTAAAATGCCAGGCATTCCAAAATCAGATCAAGATTCTCAGGAATTTAAATCTTTATACCATCAATCTATTGATCCTACTAAAATTCAAAGGATTGATCAGAAATTTATGTATGGAGAAAATATCTCACTACACTATGGACATTTTCTTTGTGAATCAATTTGTCGTCTTTGGTACTTAGAACAAGCTGAAAAATTAGGGATTTTGGTAATCGGACAACCTCGTAAAGCTAAGTTTATGAGTGGTTTAAAAGTCTCTAGGAATTTCATTGACGAATTTATGACTGCTCTTGACTTAGACTCCGAGCAATTCTTAGAGTTGACTAGACCTGTGATATTAGGAGAGGTTGTTTTTCCTTATCCTTCTCTGAGCTTCTACAGAAGAGAGGTTTTTGCCTGTCATAAACTTGTTCCCGAGTTAGTAGCCCAAAAGCTCTTACCCGATAAAGTCACGCAAACTGAGCAACCGCTTTACTTTTCTCGAACTAACTTAAAAAAAGCCAACCGACAAATTCTGGGGGAAGAGCAACTAGAAAATATATTAAGAGAAAGTGGTTTTGCTATTATTTATCCAGAAGATTTGACCCTGCAAGAACAGATATACTTAGTAAATAAGCATAAATACATTGTCGGTACCTGGGGATCATCACTGCATACAATTATTTTCAGCCTGTCTGACTCTAAAAACATTTTTTGTCTCAGCGACAACGATGGTTTATTTATTGCCTTTCCTCAGTTTGATGCTCTAAAATCAGTTAATTCAACCTATATTGCTGCTATTAAATCAGAAAGAGAAGATGATAACTACATCGCGGGTCGGAAAATCCTAGATGTAGATGCAGCATTATCGGGTTTGAAAGAGTCTAATTTACTTTAAAATAAACCGCAGGAGTTATCTTTCGGGATTAAACTTTATTGGGAAGAGATGGGGATTTAGTCCTTCTGGCATTGGTCTATAAGGGGCAACACTGTCCATGAATGAAGGCATTCCCAATCATTTTGAAGTGATTAGAAGTCTTCCTCCTGGTCATGTAATGGCTATTTTAGAGACGATTAAAAAATTAGGTTTAGATAAAATAATCAGTGAAAAATCCTCCCGAATCAGAAACTTAGTGGTGGCGATGATTGTGGCAAGAATCATCAATCCTAAATCGAAACTAGCCACTGCGAGAGGGTTTAATAGCGAGACTGGCAGTCAGAGTTTAGGACAATGGTTAGACTTAGAGAAAGCCGATGATGGAATTTGAGAGCGAAGATTATCCCGATGAAAGATTAATTGCTTGTCGGAATCCCTTAATCGCCCAGAAAAATCAACAACAAAGAGAGGCATTATTAGAGGCAACAGAGAAGGAACTAGATTTGATTGTTCAGGCGACTCAAAGAGAGAAAAGAGCTTTAAAGGGTCAAGATAAGATAGCTTTGAGAGTGGGCAAGGTTCTTAATCAGTTTAAGGTCAA
>VYMC01000064.1_pt1 | contig 31695 bp, 33 predicted proteins | sample 5115301 | NCBI WGS metagenome assembly VYMC01 (sample SAMN12291802, study PRJNA351875) | freshwater metagenome | isolation source: freshwater lake | place: USA: Michigan, Wintergreen Lake | collected 2013-08-08 | reverse complement strand
ATGCTATATATTCTCATTAACCCTTTTAACCTTTGAATTAATTTTAGTTATTATGTACTACTTTAATGGCTTTTTTGATCTGTGACAGTTGAGGGTGCGGAATGTGGGTTACAAAATACTGCCTGTATAGCAAGGCAATACAGAAAATCTTCACGAACAAGAGCCCATAGATCTGCGGGATAACGGTGAAGTTAGGCAATTGGTACAACTTGGAGACGTAACCCAAGCAATTGTATAACCTTAATAACCGTGGCAAACTCTGGATTACCTTCGATTGACAAAGCTTTGTAGAGACTTTCACGCCCCAATCCTGTTTCACTGGCAATGTTTGTCATCCCTTTAGATCGAGCAATATCACCTAATGCTGCTACGACTAAGCTTGGATCGCCATCTTCAAGGGCAGCTTCAAGATATGCAGCTATATCTTCTTTTGTTTCCGTTCCGCCGCATCCCAAGGGTGGGTTTGGATAGTAGCCATAAAAACCTCCTATAAGTCTTGTGCCAAACCTAGCGCCGTTTTGATGTCCCTTTCCTGAGTCCGTTTATCCCCTCCTGCCAAGAGGATGATTAAGGTCTCACCTCGCTGGATGAAATACACCCGATACCCCGGTCTATAATCAATCCGCAGTTCCGAAACGCCTTGCCCTAGTACTAAGTTTAGTTGAGTTGCGCTGATTCTGCAAAGGCAAGTTAGTTTGAATTGCGATCGCTATCCCTGTAGGGTGCGTTCCCTAATGCAACTTCTACCGCTCCAGCGATCGATTTTTGGGGAACGCACCATGCACATTGATTGAAGTTGTAAGTCTAGGCGTTGCTGAATCAAGGTATGAATGACAACCTTGCACCCGTCCAAAAGTTAGTTTGGGTCTAGGTTTTAAAAATCCCACAAGAGAAGATTCATATCTCAAATCAGCAACGCCATGCAACGCCTTTTAACCTTCGATTCCGATTTTTTCTTTTATTGAATTAACGATTCCCAAGCACTTGAGGTGATCGATCTATACAATTGATAGATTAGACCTCTTGCAAAAGTCTTAAGTCGATCCTTGTACAGCAACATTTTTGAAGATTATAAACTACTAATAAATAATTAACTGAAAGTCCCTCCCATTATTGTTTCTATCGTTTGTTTTCGGATTTATGCAAGAGGTCTATTTAAATCATGTTGATCATGGAATAATTCCGATTTAATCGTTTCTAACTAATAAGATTGAGATGCTCTATTTAATCACTTAAACTGGCAGTTTCTAGCCATTTTTTACCCATTTCAACGGGAATACCGAGGGGAGGACAGAGAATTTTAATTAATTCAATTCCTCCCATGATTAAAATGCTTTTTAGGCGAGAATTTTTCTTGATTTCTGCGTCAACTTGTGCGACAAAAGTTTGTTTTTCAACTTCGGTATTAGTGGGATAATTCTGAGTGAGTTGGCTGATAAGTTGTTGGATTTCTTGGGCGGCTTCGGCTAAATTTTGGGGTGTGGCGTAATTATGAATAATGCCATCACCCTGTTCAATAATCTGGACGTTTTGGGGTTGAACAATGTTGTATTTAGAGCCTTGAGGATTTTCTGACATAGGTGTTTCTGAAGTTAAGTTATTTATTAACACTATAGCATCCATAATGGAGAATTTAACATCGAGATTATTCTCTTCTTCTAATGCTTGGCATAGGAGAGGTATTATTGATTCATTGCCAATATTTCTAAGACATTGAGCGGCTTTTATCCGCATTTGAACATTCGGATGTTGTAGTCTTTTTGAAAAGACTTCGATAACTATCTGTAAATAGTCAGGTTTGAGTGCCATGTTAGCTCAAAGCGTAACGCGAGCCGATTTTACCAATGGCATCGGTGGCACTGAAACGGACAGTATCTTCCGTATCAGATAAAGCATTTATTAGAGCGGGAATAGCATTTTCTAAGCCAATTTCTCCGAGGGATTTGGCCGCATTTGTTCGCACTTCAGGAGAGGTATCTTTTTGTAATGTTTTTATGAGAACATTGAGCGTTTTTTCGGAGGTAATTTGTCCTAAAGCTTCTGCTGCACTGCTGCGAATTTGCTCGTCAGGCTCTTCTAAAGCTTGAATTAGTGCATTAATCGATTTTTCAGAGTGAATTTGTGCTAACCCCTGTCCAGCAAAGTGAACTATTTGACTGTCCTTATCTTTTAAGGCATTAACTAGAGGAGGAATTACCTTTTCAGAAGCAATTTGTCCGAGGGACTGTGCGGCGGCAATACGAACAGATGGTTCCAGATCGTGGGTTAATAATTCAATAAGATATAAAATGGCTTGATCTCCACCAATTTGACCGAGGGCTGCTGCTGTTGCTGTGCGGATACTAGGATTAGAATCGGTGAGGGTAGATGCTAATTTAGGGATAGCGGTTTCACTGCCAATTTCTCCTAAAGCTTGGATGATTTTTAGGCGAACATTAATGTGGCTATCATTTAAGTTATTGGCTAAGGCAAGAATTGCGGTTTCATTGCCAAGTTTTCCCAGAGATTCAGCCGCTTTCGCTCGAATTTCGGAGTGGTTATCATCTAGTTTTTTAGAGAGGGAGCTAATGGCGATTTTGGTATATTCATTAATTTTAATCATATTGTTTTCTATTTGGTGATTAGTTGGTAAGGAAAATTAACTTTATTTATCCATTTTTGCCCTGAGAAATTCTTCTAATTTCTTCATGTCTTCTTGACTAGGAGTCAGGGTAAATCGAGTTACACCTGGTTCAGTTCGCATTCTATCCATATAAATTCTTAAGGCTTCATCATCTTCTCGATGGGAGAGGACATATTTTCTTAATTCTGGGCGAGACATTTGGTAAAAATCAGGTTGATGATTCATCTTCAAACTCCACATTTCCGTTAGTTAATATGATAAAGCTAAGAGTTTCACCTGCTAGTATATAAATCTCCTTTCGTTTTTCATCATAGCGAAATAGATGAATATCGGTATAGAAATTAGACAGGGTTTGACACATTCTAAGGCAAGTAAGCATCTGTTCGGGGGTGGGTATCATTATTGATGGATTTTTCCTCCAATTTACCAGTTTATCCCTGTGAGAAGTATAGCATCCTACAGTCCTTGAGATTGAGTAGATGATGAGGACGAGGTTTTTGTAGTAGAAGTAGGAATATTTTGACTATCCTCTCCAAAACTAGCTATCTCTGAAAAAGTAATAGGTGTATATCTGACGATTCAGCAAGAACCTATTGGTTTAGCAGTTACCAACCGAGTTGTTTTTTAGCATCTTCCCAAGTAATTCTTTGTCCTGATTGATCCTGTTGAATCGCTTCAGATAGGATTTCGGCAAACTCTTTGTCTTGTAAAATATCAAGAGTTTCTAACCAAGATTCAATTTGAGCGTAATTCAGGGCAACCATAATGGGTTGACCTTCTTTGGTAATAATAGGTTCGTCAGTCATTTGCTCAGACCATTCAACCAGCTTTTGTCCTGTTTCAGTAATGTTTAGATATTTAGTCATGTCAGCAATTAAAAGTTATCAAAAAAATCTGGTCTAAAACCTCGCCTTTTAAAGCGAAAAGTTTTCGGTATTTCTGCAAATCTGAGATGCACCCGCTTAAGCACAACTACGAACTAGAATCCTGAATCTGGCCATCACCTTTTTCAATAATCTGGAGGTTTTTGGCATGGATAGTATATTTAGATTCTGACTTGACTGGAGATTGATTAGATGATGTTTGACCATCCTCTGCAAGTTTAGTTTCTACTGCTTCAATCATAGCTGCAAATTCCGATTGGCGGTGTAAGTCGATATTGAGAGTATTCATATCTTTAAGAATGTTAGTTAGATTATCAATATTGCCCCTGATTTCATCATATAAGTTTAATGTCGCCAAGATACTATTAGTTTTAGCTAAATCAATGTGTTTGTATTTTGCTTGTAGTTTTGCTTTTTCGTCTTCCCAATATTTCAGGTAGTCTATGCGCTCGAAGTCTTTATAAATTCTGGCATCTGGTAAAATAATCGGGAATATTCTTTGATAAAAGTCACCATTTCTAGCAATTTCTACTAATTCAAACATACAGTTTTCTGATTTTAAGTATCTATCGCTGATGACGGCGACGACACATTTCCCCTGTCCAATTTGCTGCATAAAGTTTTTGATGGAGTCTTTATAGATGGTGTGGGTTTTATCCCGAATAATCTCAATTCCTTTAGCGGCAAATGCTTGGACGAGTTGATTAGCCATTTCGTTGCTGTCTTCTTGCCAGTTGTAGGAGATGTAAACTTGTTGATTCATGGGTTGGCAGAGGGGGTGATAGTATTTAAGTTTGTTTTGAATTGTGTCTAGTGCTTCTCTAGCTTTAGAGAGAGTCTCGCCATTATTTAATGTGACAAAAGCAGGATTTTTCAGGCATTTGATAAGTTCAGTCATCGCTGTTTCTGAGCCAATTTCACCCAAGGATGCGGCTGCGTTGCTACGAACACCCCAATCAGAGTCTTCTAAAGCCTTGAGTAACTTGGCAATCGCTGCTTCTGTGCCAATTTTAAATAGGGCTTCTGCCGACTGATTACGAGCATACTTATATAGCGGTATGCAGTCGAATGAGGTATACTGCAACAAGCTATAAGTCAGTCTAGGCAAGACTTTGTCTGTATCTCACTCAAGCGAATACCGCTATAGGGGTCTTCTAAGGCTTCAATTAAACTAGAAATGGCGGCTTTTAATTTGATATTAACCAGAGATGCTTGACTACAAAAATACTTCTTATATGAATGTTCTAAGGCTTTAATTAACTCTGGAATATAGGAGTGTTCTGAGGCTTTAATTAACTCTGGAATGATGATTTTTGAGCCACCAATTTTAAAAAGAGCTTTTGCTGCATTTCTACGAACATCAGAATTAGAGTTTTTTAAGAATTGAATTAATCTAAAAATAGCCGCATCAGATCGAGTCATTTTTAGCAATTCAATAGTAAACAATTGAGGTAAATTTAAGCCTAAAACTAAAGCAACGGTTTCCTGTTGCCAGTCTTTTTTAACCTCTCCTGCTAACCTCGCTCCTAACTTTTTATCAACCACTAAAGCTAAATTCACCACTCGTAGGGCATCAGTTTTTTTATCCAGCATTCCCAACAGTAACGCCACAGGTTCCGTCCATTTGAGATAATTCAAATAGTCCCACTTTAACTGCTCATCCTTGAGATGGCGTAGTTTTTTCTGTAATTCCTCAGCCGTGTAGTATTCTTGAATCAGTTGATGGCGAAAAGCAATTTTATCATTACCTTCTAGGTGAATTAGATGATATTTCAGTAAATCCTCTAACCACTGCTTACCGTAATATTCGGGAAATCCTTTATTTTTGATAAATTTCGTTAATTCTTCCTCTGCTTCTGTTCGGGAAATAGCCACCTGAATCTCAGTTTTTGACTCCCCTTGTGTCATTTTCCAAGCTAACACTTGCAGCAATTCTCGCCACCAATCCCGCGATTCTTGGTAAGTAGGAACATCTGCTTTTAATTTCTTGTTATAAATTCCTGTAAAAATCTGGAAAACTAAGCCCAAATTAGCAGGAATTTTGTTCTCATTATTATCAAAAACTGAACAAAGCATCCACAAAAGCAGAGGAGTTTCTCCCAATTCCTTGAGACGATTTCCCAACTGTTTAAGCATTTCTTCGCCTTTTTCGGGCAAATAGGACTTGACAAAATCCCGCATCTGTGGTTCGCTCAGGGGGAGCATTTCCAGCTTTTTCTCAATATTTAAGTCGTCGCTGCCTAAATCCCTTGTTGTGAAAATCATCGGGATTTCTGCATACTGCTGGCGAAAGTTTTTTAATTTCTGTCGTGCAGTATCTGAGGGCAATTCATTGATACCATCAAATAATAATAATGGTCTAAAATTCTGATTTTCTAACAGCCAACTTTCTAGGGTATTACTATCAATAATTAATTTATGGCGTTTCAGGAATTGTAAAATTAAATCAAGAATTGAGGTTTCATAAAAGCGTAATTCGATGAGAATGGGAATTTGAATGATTTTAGCCTGATTTTGTTGATTTGGGCGCAAGCTTTGCGCTTCTTCTAATAACAATCTTGCTAAAGCGGTCGATTTTCCTGAACCCGGACGACCTTTTAAAAGAACGTGATTAGCCTTATACTTGCGTAAACCATCTAAAACCGTGAATCTTTCGGTTTTTTCTGGTCTTTCTGGTCTTTCTTGCGGGTTTTCCCGTTCTTTTTCAATCGTCTGCACCCACAAATCCCTTAGCAAAGGTGCAGTTTTCGACGGGCGTGTTTTTCCCTCTACGTCGGTGAGGGTGTAAAATGTCTCCCACTGGGCGTACTTTTCAGAGACTGATGTGAGATAAGGAGTCCAGTCAATCATTTACTTGTCTGTTAGTTCGAGAAGGAATCCCGATGAAACTCTCTAATATTTTTAATTGTAGGCTAAGAAGATTTGGTCATGACTTACAAGATAGAATCGGAGTTTCTGCATCCCTCTCCTGTCAGACAGGGAAAACCCCATCCGAATATAAACACTCACGCTGCTGTCGTACCTTGTTGCAAACACTTTAGCGTATATCTGGCACGAGTTTTAAGAATTGTTAATTGATCTGTTTTTGCCAACAACTCATCTAACTCCGCTACCTCATCAGCGCAGAGTAAAGATTCTGCATTTCTCGTCACTAAATCATCTAAACGGGTTTGTTCTACGAGGGACAATTGACAACTTGCCAGCGCTTTTAATTCATCCACACTCAAACCAACCAAACAATCTTCATCGAGTCCTAATGAATTGGCAAATCGAGAATAGGTGTTCCAGTCTAATAAAACCCCGACTCGTTCTCCCTGCTCATTTGTTAAGTATTTTATCAGCTTGGACATATCAGAAACGCTCACAAGACAATGTAATCCTATCTTAGTAATTAATTCCAGAAAATGCCATTGATCGCCGATAAGGTTATCCTATTTCTGTTTTCCTAATTGTTGGTTTTTCTAAAAAGTTGAAAAAGTACGGGCGAAGCATTCGGATAGAAAATCTCTGGTTTCAGCGATAGGTTATTGTCCGAATGCTTCGCCCCTACAGGATGCAATTGCCGATAAGGTTATCTTATTTTTGTTTTCCTAATTGTTGAGCCTTATAAAAAGTTTCTAAACTGTGACTATCCCCGACAAAACGCCAGTGCCAAGGCTCATAATTAATACCCTGGGGATTATTTTCGGGGAAAGATAACTCGAAACTATACTGGGCAGCGTTATTTTGCAACCAACGAAAAGCGGCAGTATTATCAAAACTGGTACTTAAATTTGTGGCTGGGGTGCGACCATCGCCAATATCGATCGCATAACCGGTATGATGTTCGCTGTAACCCGGAGGTGCGCTCACTTCTGCTCGTTTGCGGGTTTGCTGATTGCGTTGTTTTTTAACTTCAAAAAAGAGCTTTTCTTGGGTTGCTTTCGATCGAAATGCGGAAATCGGCATTAAAATCACCCCCGACCTTCTCGCGTCACTCTGCATCTGGATAAAAGCTTTGGCTGCTGCCTTCCTTAAACGCATACCACCATCCCCAGTAATAGGGGCTAATTCCGTCTCCGGAGCCTCTTGGTAGGGTAAATGACCTAGAATGTTCTCAATGGGGCTAGGAGTGGCTTTAATCAGGGGGGAGGGGTTAATAACTGGTTTTTTTACGGTAGCAGGGGGACGATTCAAGACTGCTATGGCAATTAGGCCGGTTCCCACCAGAGCGAGTAAACCGCTTGCGATCGCTATGAGACCATTAGGATTAGTAGTTTTTCTGTACTGGCTGTCCCGCAAAGCTTCGGGAATATCATCGATCGGTTTCACGGTTTACTGGCCCTCCTGCACGATAATTACATTATTCCCCGGCCACTCCATCTTGACGAGCAGCGTGTTGAACGGCGGCGGCCACAGCCGTAACCACACGACCATCAAAAACCGAGGGAATAATATTCTCTCGATCAAGATTAGCAGGAGTGATCAAAGAAGCGATCGCTTTGGCCGCTTCCAGATACATATTATCGGTGATTGCCCTAGCGCGACAATCCAGGGCCCCGCGAAATAATCCGGGGAAAGCGAGAACATTATTAATCTGATTGGGATAATCGCTGCGTCCGGTAGCCACCACTGCCACCAAATCATTGATTAATTCCGGTTGAATTTCGGGAATCGGATTAGCCATGGCAAAGACGATCGCATTTTTAGCCATTCCCTTGACCATTTCGGGAGTCAATACCCCCGGTGCGCTCACCCCCAAGAAGACATCAGCGCCTTTAAGAGCATCCCCTAGCTTACCATTGGCGGCCACGGCCCAAGCTTGTTTTTCTGGGGTTAAATCGTCCCGGTTTTGGGAGAGGATACCAAGGGAATCACAGAGGGTTATATCTGTAGCTCCTGCGGTTTTAAAGAGAGTAGCGATGGCGATTCCCGCTGCGCCTGCACCATTAATGACGATTTTGGCTGTATCAAGCGATTTTTTGACCAATTTGAGGGCATTAATCAGGGCAGCTAGGGAAACGATCGCTGTACCATGTTGATCATCGTGGAAAACGGGAATGTTTAATTCCGCTCGCAGACGTTTCTCGATTTCAAAACAGCGTGGAGCGCCGATATCCTCTAGGTTAATACCCCCAAAAACCGGAGCGATTCTTTTGACGGTTGCGATGATTTCTTCGGGGTCTTGGGTGGCTAAACAGATGGGAAAAGCATCAATTCCGGCGAATTCCTTGAATAACATCGCTTTCCCTTCCATTACTGGTAGGGCAGCCTCTGGCCCGAGATTTCCCAATCCTAATACGGCGCTACCATCGGTGACAACAGCGACGGTGTTGCCCTTGATGGTCAATGAGTACACTTGTTCGGGTTGGTGGGCAATAGCGGTGCAGATGCGACCAACTCCGGGGGTGTAGGCCATGGCCAGGTCATCTTGGGAGGTGAGGGGAATACGACTTTCAATGGAGATTTTACCCCGACGATGGAGGTCGAAGGTGCGATCGGAAACTTTCAGGAGTTTAACATCTGGTAGAGCTTTAACTGCAGCGATAATCTGTTCCGCTTGGTCGGTACTAGCGGCATCAACCATAATCTCGCGGGTGCTAATCTTTAAATTGCGTTCGATTAGAGAAATTTGCCCTAAATTCCCCCCCACATCGGCGATCGCATTGAGGACAGAAGCGAAGGTTCCCGCTTGATTGGGGATTTCTATCTTGAGACTTAAACTATAGCTAGGATTGGGCGTTAAATGAACCATGCTGAAGGCTTCCAATACTGATAAATATTGATTATCTTCTATCTGTGAGGGACTTTGGTATCTAATCGTGCAGTTTCTGTAGCTATTATGATCTCTGTGGTCATAATACTGGTGGGAGCGAGCGAGTCAACCCATGACAGTTATCTTAGTGATAAGGTACGAAGTTTTTCTTTTGGGGGGTCTTCTAGGTTCTGTGTGATAAGTTTAACTTACATAGGATCGATCTTTGTGTCCTCTGTGTCTCTGTGGTTCCTTGCACTCGCTCGCCAGCAGCACTGTATCTTAGAATACATTGTACCCACCAAACCGAAGGGAGTCGGTCTTCGGTCGGCGATGGCAAATTAGGTTAGACTTCATCTTGAGGGGAAAGGCTGCAAATATTCCACATTTGCCGATAAGCATTTTCTAAATCTCTGGTAAATTGTTTGGCATTCCAGAGGGGAGATGTATGACGAGATTGACGTAATTGATAACGGACTTCTTCCCGCAAATTTTTATCTAATCCTAACTTAATTCCCCACTGCACATATTCTTCATCACTCCAAGATATACCCTCAGTTATTCCCGCATTCATCATTAAAGTATAACCGTTGCGGGATGACCATTGTTGCCCCACTTTAACCACCAGAGGAATTCCCATCCAGAGGGTTTCTAAGGTGGTTGTACCACCGTTAAAGGGATAGGTGTCCAAAACCACATCAGCGATGGCTAAATTTGCCCTGTAGGTTTCCGTCTGATAGAGAGGAAGCATCTTAATTCGATTAGTTTCTACCCCAACTTCTGCGGCAATTTGACAGAATAAATCCCAGAGGGAATTATCATCAGCAACTCCTTGAATCAGGAAATAACTATTGGGTACAGATTTAATGATTTGCATTTGTAAGCGAATCATCGCAGGATTACGCTTAATTGCTGTTTGAGAACTTAGATAAATAACCGCATCGTTATTAATACCTAAATCTTCTCTTCGTAGGGTAGGAACGGCTATTTCAAAACCATCCACAGCGACAAAAGCATTAGGTAAACGCCAGATTTTTTCTTGATAATATTCTTGGGCATTTTCTGGCAATACATAAGGATCCGCTAAAAGATAATCTACTGCGGGTAAACCGGAACCATCAAAACCTAACCAGTTAACTTGAATAGGAGCAGGTTTTAAGGCAATAACTTGGACAACCATGGGTCCAGTCCCACTATCTAAATCTACCAGAATATCGATGTTATCTTCTTTAATTTTGCGATAAGTTGCTAGGGAATCAGCAGTAGCATGATAGATTTTATCTGCGGGATTAGAAAACCATTGTTGAGTTATTTCATCCACAGGTTGATTCACCATATAAAGGTGAATATCAAACTGTTCACGATTGTGATAATTAATAGTCCAACGACTCAATAAACCGACGGGATGACGTTTTAAGGTTTGGGCAATGTAACCAATTTTAAGTTTTTTATTGGGATTATATTCTCTAGGTTTGTCAAAACTTTCCTCCTGAAAACCCAGCATTTCTTTGTAGGTTTCTTGAAAAAAACTGCCAATCTGACTTAAAAGCGGTCGATTCTCTTTCGGGTTATCTTCATAGTAAGAAATCGGGTTCATAACTGTTAGTAAACCTTCTCTAACTAAGGGATGTATATCTTGAGGCTTTTCTTTTAGAAATTGTTTAATTAAGTGTTTATACTCTTGACAAATACTAGGGATGTCATTCCATTTTGATGCTCGTAAAGAACCATTAAAGAGAAGAGATTGACTAAACATTTTTAAATCAATTGTTTGACTTTTATCTTTAAATTCTTTGATAAGATGTATCCCTGTTGGGTAGTTAGGGACAGAGACACAAAACCAAAATAAATTAGCTATTAAGTACAAATTTTCGGGATAAAGGGGAAGAAAAGCTTCCGCTAAGTCAACGGAATAAATAGGTTGATATTTCTCAAAAGCAAAGTGTCGGGTGACAGTGATGACGTGATTAAGTAATTCTGGAGAATTGTCAAGATAGGGTAAACTTAACCGAACTAATTCTATGGTATATTTATGAGCGTAAGGTATGACGGCAATTACTACTCGTTCCAATAATTGAGAGTTAACTGAACCCTGGGTAATTAATTCTAGTATTTGCCATTCTTGCAGTTGTTGAGGATCAAATCTATTTAATTTGATTTCAATGAGGGTTAAATGTAGTAAATTATCGAGATAACCGGGATTAATTTCCTGTAGATGTTTACGAATTAACCAAGAAATTTCTAGATTTTCTAACTCTAATTGTCGGTTAGCTTCGGTAGTTAAAATATTGCTTAATTCTAGCAGCCATGACTCGGTTTCCTGTTCATCTCCTTGGGTGAACACAAATAACCAAGTAGCTTGTGCTTCTTCTTCTCTATCTTGTAAAAGATAGGCTAATCCTAGATACCAATAATAACTAATTTCTGTGGTTTCTCTTTCCATCAGTTTTTCGTAAAACTGACTAACAATATCGTATTGATTGTTTTCCAAAGCGGTTTTAACTTCATTTTGCCAAGACATGGTTTAATTCTCCCTAATTAACTTTCACAATAGATTTGCCACATTTGACGATAGGCATTTTCCACATTTTTAGTAAACTGACGTGCATTCCAAATCGGTGAAGTTTTTCTAGATTCATCTAATTTAGCGATAACTTTGCGTCTCAATTGTTCATCCTTACCTAATTTAATTCCCCAATCGATATACTCCTCATCACTCCAAGCAATACCCTCACTAATTCCCGCATTAACCATTAAAGTATAACTATTTCTCGATGACCATTGTTGACCAACTTTTGTAACTAAAGGAATCCCCATCCACAGCACATCTAAAGTTGTCATTCCTCCCGTAAAAGGATAGGTATCTAAAACCACATCAGCTATCCTTAAATTTGCTCGATAAATTCCTGTGGGATAGAGGGGTAAGATTTTTAATCTCTCATAATTAATTCCTTCTTCCTCGGCAATTTTGAAAAATAATTTTTCCACTGATTTAGCATCACTTAACCCTTGGATACTCAAATAACTATTAGGAACTGCCTTTAAAACTTGTAGCTGAAGTCGAATAGTTTCAGGGTTACGTTTAACCCCCGTTTGTACGGTTAAGTAATTAATTGCATCCTCTGGAATCCCTAAATCATCTCTTCGGAGAGAGGGGTAAGCAACCTCGACACCATCCACACAAATATAGGAATTAGGTAAGCGCCAAATTTTTTCTTGGTAATATTCCTGTGCAGCTGCTGGTAAAACGTAATTATCAGCAAGATAGTAATCAATTGCTGGAATTCCTGAGGCATCAAAACCTAACCAAGTCACTTGTATTGGTGCGGGTTTAAGTGCCATGACTTGACAAGTTGTGTTATTGGTAATGCTGTCTAAATCTACCAAAATATCAATATTATCTTGACTAATTTTTTCAGCAATTATTCGAGGATCAATCGGTAAGTTATAGCAAGCATTTACCTGATTTTTAAAACAATTTTCAGTGATAAAATCTTCTTTTTGAGATACTAGGTATAACGAGACGTGAAACTGATTATAGTCATGATACTTCATTAACCATCTAGAGATTAATCCGATAGAGTGATTATATAAAGTATGGCCAATATAGCCAAGTTTTAGAACTTTATTGGTATCCTTAATAGTCGCTTCTTGCTGATAATTACAGTTAGAATTATTGCAAACATATTCCTGAAAAAGTTGACCAACACAATTACTAATGTAACGGTTTTTTATTGGGTTATCTTCTAGGTAAGTTAGGGGGGATAAAATTGTTAAGGATGCTTTATCCAATAATCTTGGACATTCTCGATTAGCGATGCTTTTTTGCAAGGATTCTGTATACTCTTCAACATCTGCCTTAATATCGACCCAATCACCACTAAATAATTTGACATAAAGAGCAATAAAATCAGCGACAGCTTGAGAAGGCAACCCTTGACAACTTGTTTTTAATTGACTAGCTACTTGGATAGCAGCAGCAAAATCTCGATTATCAAAATAACATTGATAAAGTTCAGCTAACAGATAAATTTGCTCTGGTTCTACTGCTAAACAAGTATTAATAATATCAATAGCCAATGGTTTATTATTCATGGCTAGAGAAGTTACTTTAGCTTCTACTACTTTGATAAAAGTTTGTCGCTGACAGTTAGATTGAAATATTACCTCTAAGTAAGGGACGGTTTCTGGTATCTGAGAATCGAAAAATTTTTCGAGAACTTCCTCTAATAGACTTGACTCTAGACTCTGGAAATTATTTGTTTTTAACACATCAACAAATAACCAAGCTTTTAACTGCTCCTGCTCGAAATAATTCAAATTAATTCCTAATAAAATAAACCGCAGTAAATTATCAACATTATCGGGACTAATCTCGCGAATATGTCCTCGAATTAACCAACTGGTTTCTAAATTGCCTAACTCTAATTGTCTGCGTGCTTCCCCATCCAAAATATTGACTAAATCTACTGTCCACAGCATCACCTCCTGTTCATCCCCTTGACTGAGGACGAATAACCATGTGGTTTGTGCTTCTTCTTCCCTAGCTTCCAAAAGATAGGCTAATCCTAAATACCAATAATGACTAATTTCTAAGGGTTCTCTTTCTATCAGTTCTTCGTAAAACTGGCTAACTTGCCAGAAGTCTCCTTGGATAATTGCCGGTTCAACTTGGGAATGCCAAGACATAAGTATTTATCGTTAAGTGTCTCTACCAGCGTACCCAAATAGAGGCAAAATTTTTCTATATAAGTAAAATTTATCAGTTTCTCAGGGGTTGGGTTTTGGGGTGGTCACTGCGTGCGCGACGTTCGGCGATGCTCAGTCGAGCCGTTGCGGGGGGGTTGGGGTTTTAGTTGAAATTCCCCATTCCCCCACTTCCCACTCTCTACCCAGTTTCAACGAGTCCTAGCTTACCATCAACGTCAGCCAAGAGTCAGTCCCGATGAAAAAGTTTTCACCCCCACAGATGAAAGAGGTTTCTTTCCCTACACCCCACACCCGTTCGGCTGAGCTCACGGCCGAAGCCTACACCCTCTTTCAAGTCAGTTTTTTGAAAGATGTTCTAAATAAACCAATAAATCGGCCATAGCTTGAGGATCGGGCTGAAATTTGGGCATTGGCGGGGTTTTCCCGCTAATTACCTGTTCAATCAGACTGATTCTCGATTTGCGATGGGAAACCTCCTCTAAACTTGGTCCGACGATGCCATCAGCAAACTGACCGTGACAAGCAGCACAGTTAATTTGAAAGATTTCGTAACCGCGACTCACATTACCTTGTCGGGATAACACCTCCTTAATGTAGGGATCCGACATCTTAGCCAGATGAAAAGCGATTAAAAAGGTGCTAATCAGCAACAAACCTACGATTATAACCATTAAGAATCGATAAAGCCCGAATTTTGGTTTAACTAACTGACTATTCACGAAGGCCGCCGAAGGAAAGATGAGTTTCTCTTTACATTTTGCAACTTTTTGCCCGAAAATTCCACCGCCGCTGCTAGAGATAGGCAAATGGAGAATAATATAAGACAAAACTGCATCTTTTTCTAACCCTCTAGCAATGAACCTATTAACCAGACTGGAAGATTGGCCCTATATTATCCTACCTATCACCATCCTCCTCAGTTTCCTGCTATTGGGATGGCTCGTAGAAAAGCGCGTTGTCAGTCAACTTTTATCGATTGCCAGAGAAAAAAACCTGCGTTTCTCGGAAGGGGTTTTACGTTCCCTTCGTGGATTAAGCATACTTTGGTTCGGACTTTTGGGTTTAAATATTGCCCTCTCCCTTCCCAATCTTCCTCTCTTTCCCTACCTGATTCTCCTGAGCCAAAAATTTCTGCTAGTGGCTTTTTTAGCTTCGGCTACTTGGGGTGTTGCTCAATTATCTGTGGAAATATTACGATTTTATGCCACGGGAGATGATGGCATTTCTTCCCTAACTTCCCTATTTGAATTTCTCGCCAAAGTTCTGATTTTTAGCTGCGGTTTTTTGCTGATTTTAAGCTCGATTGGCATTTCGATAACTCCGATGCTTACTGCCTTTGGTATTGGGGGTGTTTCCCTCGGTTTAGCTCTGCAAAATACCCTAGCTAATTTAATGTCAGGGATTAATATTATCACTTCTAAACAAGTTAGACCGGGAGATTATATTGAACTGAGAACGGGAGAAGCTGGTTATGTGCGAGATGTGGATTTAAGATGCACAGTCATCGAAGAAATTACCAATAATCTTTTGGTCATTCCCAATGCTCAGATCATTTCTTCTAGTTTCCGTAACTATAGTTTACCAGATAACTCCCTACTGATTCCCGTGGAAGTGGGCATTAGTTACGATAGTGACTTAGAAAAAGTCGAAAAAGTTACCCGAGAAGTTATGCAAGAAATCGCTCAGTTATTGCAACCTCACCTCGGTGACTATCAACCCTTGATTCTTTATAGTAAACTCGATTACTATAGCATTGTGCTAACAGTTTATCTCAAGGTGGTAGAAGAAGAATTTTTTCAACATCTCACCATTAAACACCAATTTATTAAACTCCTACACCGACGCTATCAGCAAGAAGGAATTAAAATTCCCTATCCGATTTTTTTTCCCTATCCCCCCGCTAATTCCTCTAGTTAACTTCAATTCACTATCGCAACAAACAATTGAAATGCGCGGACAACTTACAACTGGTAATTCTCCTCAAAAAACTTACGAGTCATCGGTTGGGCAACTTCAATACCGTGGCCTTCTCCTAATAATTCCAGAGGTTTTCCTTCCACTTGAATCCAGACTTTTGCATTGGGATCCTCGGTAGTAGTAGTATAGATAATTTGTGCCAAACGACCTACTAACATATCAGGTCCATCATCATTGCCAAACTCGCGCGAGAGATTAATCTTAATTCCCATTTTATCTACTTTTAAATCAAGTAATTTAGTCCCGGAAGGAATAGTAGTCATATCCTGAGGATTACTAGGACCAGTTAATAGAATCTTCAATACTGCTGTTAACTCCTCCTCGCGGCTATCGGCTTTTTGAACGGTAATTTCTTGGGTGACTAATTGATTACCCGTATTGTTCACTTTTAACCAATAAACCTGTCGAGTTTCCCTAACAGGAATAGCTGCAGGAGTTGCTGTCGGACTTGTCTTCACTGGACCGGAAGAAAACGGTTCAACAATTGGTGATTGACTTATCGGCGCCGGAGTAGGAGATTCAATCGGGTTTTCGCTGGTTTTCTGGGGAGAAGATAGGTGATGGACAGCAAACCAAGCAGTGGACCCACCGGCAGTAAATAAAGCGAGGCCGATACCAATTATCCAAGGCAAAGAGATTTTATCACTAGAGCGAGAACTAGGCATAATTCAGTTATCAGTTATTAGTTATTAGTTATCAGATTTGAGTTTTAAGTGAGCAGTACTAAATAGCAGTTTTCTTTTCACTGATTACTGATTACTGACCACTGAAATATCTCCTCTTTTCTGACCGTTAAATTTAATTGGGGTTCCCCGATCGAGGTTCAATTCTGCCGAAAGCCGCTATACTTAGCTTATCATCGTCGATCTGCAATTGGAGAAGGCGGGCGATAATTCCTTGTTTCTCGAAGTTTTTTAAATCTAACTGGGTGGATATACCCTCGGCAAACCCCTTGAGAAGGCGCGAGGAGATGCGACGACCATTAAGAGTGGCTGTGGGGTCAATAAGCTCGATTTTTCGCCCCTGCACTAGCTTAAATCCCACTTCTAAGCTCAGATTGAGGGTGGCTGCTGGTTCGTCTGGCCTTTGGGTCTCCAGCTGCAGGCTGAGAGCGACTCGATTATTATTAAGAAAGTTAAAACTTGCTTGACTAAGTTGATATTTTGTGCTGCCAAATTCTTCCCTAGAGGGAATCAGATTATTAATCAGGGTCTGAATTTGTTCTTTGACCGCTGCTGATTGTAAAGCTTGATTAAGATTAGTTTCCGTGAGGACAAGATGCAATGCTCCCGCAGCCGGTCGGCGCAGTGCGGCGGCTAAACTGCTGTTTTTTTGCTGTAATCGCCGCAAATCGAGGCTAATTGGCTCAGTTTCTAGCTCGATCTTCTCAATGCGAACACCAGCAAGGGGATAAATTCCCCGTGCAGAAATGCGAACTCGATCGATTTTGCCTTGCAGAACCTGATAATTGGGAGTATTATCGACCCTCACGGCCAATTGTTCCACTTTTTGGACTTGGGAGCGAAGGGTATGGGCTAAAACCGTATCAATAATTGCCCCTGCGGGAGTTAACAGGGTCAAAACACTAGCGAGAGTGATTGTTAGCCATTCCATCGCTCAATTACACCCATCCAGCTAAATTTTGCCAAGCATTAGTGAAAAGCTCACTTAACCAACGTCGTTGCACTTGATCTAAAATCGGGTCTTCTGCGAGAATTTCTTCAGTCAGATCATCGAGAGATTGACCCTGAGCGTGGGCCATTCTAATAATTCCCGCAATCACGGCAGCGATCATCTCCTCATCGACGGGACGCTGTCGGAGGGCGGCAATTTCTTCGGGGGTAGTCGGGATGGGATAATTCATAATCAGATGGGGTAGGCTGTGTATTAATCTGGGTATGTAAAGTTTTTTAAACTTTTTTCAGAAAACTTTTTGTGTAGTCTAGCGTAATCAGACGATTTTTGGGTTTAATAACTAAATCAAGATGAGAGAAATACTTTACAGAGAAATTCCGACTCCTGACTCGATCGCCGTTTGTCAGTGGTTACAATCCGATTGGCAACCCGCAAACGGTGTTAAGACAAATACACCTAACGGGGTGAGATTGCGCTTATCGGAGGCGATCGAATTGTCGATTTTTGTCTGGACGCTGCAACGGACTACTTATTTAAAAGTTTTCCGCTGGGGTGAGCGATCGCATGATCAAGAAATATTCCTGACTCGGCAGCTTGATCGAGCTTTACAAAAGCGTTTTCCGCCGCAGTATAACACGATACCAAATATCGATCAAAAAAATCACTCAATTTTTACAGCTTTAGAAGCGGACTATCCCCTAACGGTTCACTACTTCCGCAAAATGCCCCAAGGAGAGGCAGATTTAGAACGTTTGTCTTGGTGGGAAAAACGTTGGCGCGACAGTGCCAAAAATCCCCAACAACCGCAGCCGGTAATTTTCTCTAGCAGTGAGGAAAATGATCATCCCATCACCTACGACTTAATTTATATTGGTGGTGCCTTGGGGGCAATTCATGCGGCACAGATGGCCAAATTGGGTTATCGAGTCCTCTTAGTAGAAAGACTACCTTTCGGACGGATGAATCGGGAATGGAATATCTCTCGCTCGGAGTTTCAAAGTTTAATTAATTTAGGACTATTTACGGCCGAAGAATTCGAGGAATTAATCTTCCAAGAATACATCGATGGCTTTAATAAGTTTTTTGATGGCAATAATCCCCCCCATCTGAAAGCCAAAATTCTCCATACTCCCACGGTTTTAAATATCGCCATTAATTCCGATCAATTGCTGCAATCCTGCGCTAAAAAAATACAGGATCATGGTGGTAAAATTCTCGATCAAACCGAATTTATTAAGGCTGATATTACCGCCAATAGTGTTACTGTCACCCTCAATCATGGTGGAGAAATTCAACAGATAAAAGGTCGTTTATTGATTGATGCTATGGGTTCTGCTTCCCCCATTGCTTGGCAATTAAACGGAGTGCGTGCCTTTGATAGTGTCTGTCCGACAGTGGGGGCAGTAGTAGAAGGATTCGATCCGGTGGTGTGGGATTCTCACTATGGCGATGTCTTAAATTCCCATGGCGATATTTCCAAAGGCAGACAACTAATTTGGGAACTATTTCCGGGGGAAGGAAAAGAATTAACCTTTTATCTATTCCACTATCATCAAGTCCATCCCGATAACCCCGGTTCCCTGTTAGAAATGTACGAAGATTTTTTTACTATTCTGCCCGAATATCGACAGTGTGATCCAGAAAAATTAACTTGGAAAAAACCCACCTTTGGTTATATACCTGGGCATTTTAGCACAGGGAAAAAAGATCGAATTGTCTCCTTTAATCGCATTTTAGCCATCGGTGATGCCGCCTCCCTGCAATCACCGTTAATCTTTACTGGTTTCGGTTCTTTGGTCCGTAATTTAGAGCGCTTAACCCATCTTTTGGATACGGCCTTGAAACACGATTTACTAACAGCTAAAGACCTAGAAAACGTGCGGGCCTATCAAAGTAATGTGGCGGTAACTTGGTTATTTTCTAAAGGAATGATGGTTCCCACGGGAAAAACCTTACCCCCCCAAAGAATTAACGCCATGTTAAACACATTTTTCGGTTTATTGGCCGGCGAACCGCCGGAGGTTTCTGAAACCTTTATTAAGGATAAAACCGATTGGTTGACCTTTAGCCGTTTAGCAATTAAAGCGGCTAGAAAAAACCCTGCTTTACTGTTATGGATAGCAGAAATGGCCGGCAGTCAGGATTTAATACGTTGGTTGGGTTCCTATCTCGATTTTAGCCTTGATGGAGTCAAAAATCTGTTTTTTAGTTCCTGGTTTCCCCAATGGTTAAAAAACTCCCAAAGCTGGCTAGAAAAAGACAATCCCCGCCTCTGGTTGAAGTTATTGAGTTTTAATTATGGCTTAAGAAATTAGAGAATATTTATCAATTGACGCTCCCATCACCCTAGGCGCGTTAGAAGTCAAAGTAGATGAACTTTTTAAGAAGTTAACCCTCCCCAGAGGGTTGCTTCTCTCACAGGATTTCCCCTAATCCTTACTGAATACAATTTACTTTGGTATGACTAAGACCTGGGCGAATAAATTTCTCGGTTCTAGAAAAAACCGGGTTAAACCAGCGAAAAAGTATTCCTACCGCCAGTTGATCCACTGGCGAGATTTTCGGGACATTTTCGATGACAAGAGAAGATATGACGATGGTTACTTTTGCCATGGCACGGGTGAAGCAAGATTTAGATCAGCAATTAAAAAAAGGAGACCCATCCGAGAATATCTCGACTGAACGTATTTATGCAACCCTAGAGAAAGCGATCGAGGCGTTTCATCATCGTAACCCACTCCCATCATCCCCTTCTCAAGATTAACACTTTCACCGCTCATTCCCAGACAATCTAGGGGGAAATTCTCGGTAAATACAACTTATATCTACAAAATGCTCTAGAAAAAGGATGATGGTATGTGATATAATTTGCTCTTGCTTTCAACTACATATTTAAGTAATTTTGTCAAGAAAATGAGCGAATTAAAATCCCAAATCACAGCTATTGATTATCAACTTTCCAAACGTCCGATCGCTCTCGATCCCGCAGGATATTTTATTATTTATCTAGACCGAGAAGCAGGGTTAATCTGTGCCAAACATTACAGCAATATTATCAATGAAAAAGGTTTAGCCGTCGATCCAGAAACGGGAAAAGTTATCGGTGTTAGGCAAAAACTTGATCGCAATCCTGAGTCTATTTACACCGCCAGGACTGCCAAAGAATTAGCCGTCAAAGTGATCGAAGAAACCCAACCTTGTCCCATTACTATGTTCGATCATGCTGCTTATTTAGGTCGAGAATTTACCCGCGCTGAATACGCTTTAATCACCGGAGAAGAATATATTCAGGATTAAAAATTGGGCTTTTCAGTGATCAGTAAACAGTAATCAGTAAACAGTAAACAGGGATAAAGATGAAGATAAATAAGTAAATAACTTAAAACTTAAAACTTACATCTGATAACTGATAACTGTTAAACCGTGCCTTTAAATAAACCTTGGGGACGGAATAATAACAGCAAGATCATAATTAATAAAGCCACGGCCAATTTATAATCAGAACCAATTAAGGGAACACTAATTTCTTGAGCAACACCAATAATTAAAGCCCCAGCAATCGCTCCGTAGGGATTACCAATACCACCTAAAATAACGGCCGCAAACATTGGTAAGATTAAAAACCAGCCCATATTGGGACGTACTCCCCCAGTAACTAACCCGAACATCGCTCCGGCTAAAGCAGTTAAAACCCCCGTAATTATCCATGTCCAGAAGACAACCCATTCGACGTTAATTCCAGTTACTCTAGCTAAATCGTTGCTGTCGGCTACGGCACGCATCGCCTTACCGATCTTAGTTTTTTGTAATAAAAAATGGAGGGCAATAATAACTATAATTGCCAAACCAATAACTAACAAGCGATCGAAAGCTACTTTAATCCCCAAAATTTCTGTAGCGGTGATCACAGGCAGATCGTAACGTTGATTACTGCCGCCCCAGATCATTAAAATACCATTGCGAAGAAATAAAGCCAAACCGATCGAAATAATAATTAAAGTGGTGGAATCAGCCCGTCGATCGCGCATAGGTTTCCATAATAATCTCTCGGCAATGAGCATGGCAATAGCTGTCACCGCTGCCCCCACCAGCATCGCTAACCAGAGATTAATCCCTTGAGCATTTACCAGCCAAGTTATGTAAGCACCTAAAGTCATAAAATCGCCGTGGGCAAAATTAGACAGACGCAAAATGCCACAGGTAAGGGTTAACCCGACAGCAGCCAGAGCAATAATACTACCGACGGCTAAACCATTGAATAAAAGTTGCGGTGTATCCATCAAACCTCTTGTATAAATCAGAAATTGTCCTTAGAAATAGAAGTCAGGAGAGAGAAAATTAACTAACTTTTGTCTTTTACCTTATTTAACTGAAAGCTGACAGCCCGTTGCTTAAATATTTTTGTTTAGACCAAATTGCATGACAGTATAGGCTCAGACAGCTATTATAAAGGTTTGTGTGCCAGCAATTTCTGGCGGCCGGCGGCAAGCTGACGGCCGATGGCTTACTGCTATAAAATCAAGAATGCCCACTGATGGAATTTTCCGCCAATGAAGACTATCTTTCGATTAGCGATCGCTTTTTTTGCCTTACTATTTATCCTATCTCCTGTCAATGCCTTAGCTGCCAGTTCTGCTGCTGTCACAGGAGCCAATGCCAGTTATGAAAACCAGAATCTGACAGGAAAGGATTTTTCGGGACAAAATTTGCAATCTGCCCAATTTACTAACGTTAATCTGCAAGATTCTAACTTTAGTTCTGCCGATTTGCGCGGGGCGGTGTTTAACGGAGCCTCTATCATCGAAGGCAACTTTCATGGAGCGGACTTAACCAATGGGTTAGCCTATCTGAGTACCTTTAAAAATTCCGATTTAAGCGATGCCATTTTTGCCGAAGCAATTATGCTGCGTACCATTTTTGAGGGAGTAAATATCAACGGTGCTGATTTTAGTTTTGCCGTGCTTGACGCTCAACAAATCAAAAATCTCTGTGAAAGAGCCGAGGGTGTCAACTCAAAAACCGGCATCTCTACCCCGGAATCTTTAGGATGTGATCAATGATGCAAACCCGGGTTGGTGTTATTGGTGGTGGACAATTAGCATGGATGATGGCACAGGAAGCCAAGAAATTAGGCATTTCTCTAATTGTACAAACACCACACCCCGACGATCCCGCCGTTGCTTTAGCTGACGGGGTTGTTTTTGCGGAAATAGCCGACGTGGAAGGCACAAAAAAACTAGCTCAACATTGTGATCTAATCACTTTTGAAAATGAGTTTGTTAATTTAGATGCCCTAGAAGAATTAGCGGCCACAGGAGTTAAATTCTATCCTAGTTTGGCAAATCTGCGCCCCCTATTGGACAAATACGAGCAAAGATGTTATTTACGCTCTCTAGGGTTGCTTGTGCCTGATTTTTGGGCGATAGATAATTTATCCCAGCTAGAAAATTATCCTTTTCCGCTAGTGCTGAAAGCGCGACGACACGGTTATGATGGTCAAGGAACCTTTATTATCCGCACTCCTGAAGAATTAAACGCCAAAAAGCCACAATTAGAGCGTCTTGACTTGATGTTAGAAGCTTATATTCCCTACGAGCGAGAATTAGCCATCGTTGCCGCTAGGGGATTAACTGGGGAAATCGTCACCTATCCGGTGGTGGAAACCCATCAAGAGGAGCAAGTCTGTCACTGGGTAATCGCTCCCGCCGCTCTTAACCAATCTTTACAGGCTCAAACCGAACCTATCGCCCATCATCTGTTAAGCAGTTTGTCGGCGGTGGGTGTTTTCGGGGTGGAGTTATTTGTCACTCCCCAGGGAGAGGTATTGATTAATGAAATCGCTCCCCGTACCCATAATTCGGGTCATTACAGCCTTTCTGCCTGTCTTACCTCCCAATTTGCCCTACAACTGCAAGCAGTGGCTAATTTGCCCCTCGGAGCCACGGATTTAAAATCTGCCGGGGCAGTCATGGTTAATCTATTGGGTTTTGAGGATAGTGACGGTGATTATGGCGAAAAAAGAGCAGTTTTAGCGGCAATTCCAGACGCTCACGTTTTTTGGTACGGTAAAAAATCCCGTCCCGGTCGAAAATTAGGCCATGTCACCCTCTTAAGGGATACAAGCGATCGCTCTGAGTTATTGGCCCTAGCAAAACAAATAGAAAAGCTTTGGTATGGTTGTTAGGAAAGTGGGGTGTATTTTCAGTGAACAGTAATCAGTGAACTGATTACTGATTACTGATTCAGCAAACCCTAATTAAAAGACCTTTTTGATTGCCTCGGTCAGTTTTTGACTGATTAAATCGTTACCGTATCCACTGAGATGAATATTATCGATATAGAGAGAATCGGGATTGGGATGGGCTTGAAAAATGGGCAGAAAATCTAGATAAAAAATCTGCTGGTTGCTGGTGAAATCCGCTAGTCTTTGACGGGCTTTTAATTCATAATCTCGCCCCTGTTTTTGAGCTTCGCGAATGAGGGGGGTAATAGCGATAATTAAACGGGCTTGATTAGCCTGAGCAAGGGCTTGAATTTGGGCAAGAGCGGTTAAATTATTGCCCACTCGATCGCCTCCTTCTTGCACCGGTGGCAGGGGAGGATAACGCTCAAAATATCGATCATATAATTCGATTAAAGCTAAAGCTGGCCGGCGAGCGGGATAATTAATTTCTCGTCCCACCACCGCCGAACTAGGAGCTAAAGCGAACAGATCATCGGTGTTCATTAATAACACAATCACCTGAGATTCAAAGGTGCCGAAACGTCGCAGATAGGCCGATTGATTGCGCGGTCCCCACGAATTAGCCGAAGCATTGAGAACTTCCACTGAACCCGTCAGATATTGTCCTAAATTTTTGGTGATTAAAGCAGCAATGGTCTCTTTTTGATCTGTCCACCAGGAGCCATTAGCGATCGAATCACCGATTAACATTATTCTCGTCGTCTCTGGGGGCCGTTGGGGTGTAATCGGATCGCTCCGCATCGAATACTGATTAACGGCGATAAAATTGGAAAACCGGCGCGTTTGTTGATTAGGAGCCAAAAGATAGCCAATTTCGGCATCGGTTTTGTAAATAAGCGGATTACCGAACCCGAAGACAATTCTTAAAATAGCCTCAAGGAGAAGGCCAAGAAGGAAAAGAACGCCTAGAATGATTAAAGACAGCCGAATGATACCAATTTCTAATAACACGGATAGATGAGAGTTCGCTAATTTATGATCCGAAAGTGTCTCATACTTTATCCATCTCATGAAAAGGAGTTAAAAGCAATGTCAGACTTAAATCGTGGCATCATGAAATTCGAGGGAGCCGATAAACCAGCAGTAGTGGCGATATCGTCGATTATCGTTATCGGTAGTATTATTGCTCTGATTCTTTGGGCAATGAAAGTCGCCTACATCTAGTTAACTAGAATAATTTCGCTCACTTTTGGCATCACTCGGTTTAAGTTTCTTGCCATCACGATCTCACCTCTTGTCCCCTTGAGCCTGTAGGATAGGGTCAAGGGAGAAATTGCTAGTTCCCTCTATTGCGCTTGCTAGTCACACTCGACTCGAAACAGATCATCGATGAGCAGATCAACTTCTGTTTTAACAGAACTGTTGCAGTTACTCCCCCAATGGCGATCGCAGATGTACTTCAAAGCATCCCTGACCGCGCTATCCCACGCCATGGAGGATCAGGTTTTAGCGGAAGACGATCAACCGTTAGTGATTGCCAGTTTTCAGCGTGAGCGCTTTTATCGTCAAGAGGCCCATCGCTACCGACGCATTGCCCACAAAAGCGGGCAAGTCTATGTTTTGTCAGCCCCAGAAACCGATTTTAAGCATAGTTCCGACATTTACGAGACGATCGCTTTTCAACCGGAGGACAGTTTAGCCCAAGAATGGCATCTAGTGGTTATCAGTCGCCATTATGCTAGTTGTTTAATCTGTCGGGAGCGAACCCATCTGGTAGCCGAAGGGGAAAATAGGGCAGCTATGGATAATAATCGCCGTTTTGAGGGGATTTGGACAAGTGATCGCCATGTGAGTCAACAGGCCGCCCAAATTCTCTTAAATCATATTCTCGATTATCGTCCCGAACTGGCGGAAAAAATTAGGCGCGCTCAAGAAGAATACCTGATCTGTGAACTGACGGACAGGGATCATCAAGAGGAACCGGATCCCTTTGTCCAGCGATTGGTCACTTATTTGCAAGCGGGACAGTATAAACTGCTGAAAGCCAATCGTTCCCTGGCATCGAAAGAACACAAGGAAAGACTGATCAACTCGGTGACAGCGGCGATCCGTCGTTCCCTCGATCCGGAAGATATCCTCCAGGTGGCAGTGCGGAAATTGGGGGAAGGATTGGGAGTCTGTCGCTGTGTGGTCTATCGTTGTAAGGAAGCCGACATTAACGCCACCATCGAACACGAATTTTTAAACTCCGGCATTACTTCCATCAAAGGACAAAAATGGCCCCTGAAAAATAACCCTCTTTTTCAGGAAGTGCTGGAATTGAGAGAATCCCTGAAAATTGAAGACGCTATTCACGATCCTCGTCTCCCTGGAGATTCCATTCAAAATCTGGTGCGGGAATGTTCCATCTATTCTTGGTTATTAGTGCCGATTTTTTACCAAACTCGTCTCTTGGGAATGTTGGAACTGCATCACTGTGGACCCTATACCACCACTTGGAAGAGCGAGGATGTCGCCCTTGTGGACGCGGTGGCCACTCAAATCGGAGTCGCTCTCATTCAAGCCGAAGCCTACGCTAATTTACAGGATTTAAATGAACAATTAGCTGCCCTCGATCGCACTCGTTCTAATTTAGTCGCCATTACTGGCCACGAATTACGCACCCCCCTGTCCACCATTCAAGTCTGTCTAGAAAGTTTGGCCTCGGAACCGGATATGCCGGCGGAAATGCGCCAAATTATGCTTGATACTGCCCTGAAAGATGCGGAACGAATGCGTAAATTAATCCAAGATTTTTTAACTCTCTCTAGGTTAGAAAGTGGCCGGGTTAATTGGAATCCCGAAGCTTTATCCTTATCGGAATGTGTGGAATTAGCCATCAGTCACGTTCACTCCCGCAATCTCAACAACGAAACCCCAAAAATTATCAATCTTGTCCCTCCTAATCTGCCCTTTGTTTTGGCCGATGGCGAGTGGTTAGTGGAATTACTCTCCAAACTTCTCGATAATGCCTGTAAGTTTACCGGACGGGAGGGAAATGTCTCGATCGAAGTCGCTTCGGGAAAACCAAAAACTCTAGAAGTGACCATTTCTGACACCGGACGCGGGATCGAACCCAATCGTTTAGAACAGGTTTTTGATCGCTTTTACCAAGAGGAAGGGGCCCTGCGACGCAGTGCTGGTGGAACCGGATTAGGACTGGCTATCTGTCGTCAGATCGTTAATGGTTGGGGTGGCGAAATTTGGGCAGAATCCCAGGGTAAAAATCACGGCAGTCAGTTTCATTTTACTATTCCAATATTTAAAGATAAAACTAACGATAATCCCCCAAATACCGCTCCGAAAAAATCCCCCCGTCGTGCTGCCAGTAAACGTAAATAGCGGCTGGTTGCCCGTTTAGTTTTGGCTCTTTGCTCGTAACACTAAATCCAGTTTTTAAAAACTGATTATGTATTCCCCCTTTTGCCTTTTGCCTCTTGCCTCTTGCCTTTTGCCTGTCCTGATATATAGCATATACTTAACGGATTTAGTATGACTTCATATTCCGTTTCTTCATCAAAAACTAAACAAAAAAGCATTAAAAAAGAAGCATCCAATCCCGAGGATATATACTAAACTTAAAAGGGTAATCAATTAGTCGTTTTTAGGTGAAAAAATTATGGGACGCGCCAAGAGAGTGGTTTTAGCTTATTCCGGAGGAGTCGATACTTCCGTCTGTATTCCCTATCTCAAACAGGAATGGGGAGTAGAAGAAGTGATTACCCTAGCCGCCGATTTAGGACAGGGAGACGAATTAGGACCAATTCAAGAAAAGGCCCTACGCTGTGGAGCGATCGAATCCTTAGTGGTCAATGCTCAGGAAGAATTCGTCAAAGAATACGCTTTTCCCTCAATTCAAGCTAATGCTCTCTACGAAAATCGCTATCCCCTTTCTACCGCCCTGGCTCGTCCTTTAATCGCTAAATTATTAGTAGAGGCCGCCGAGAAATACGGGGCCGATGCCGTCGCTCACGGTTGCACTGGCAAAGGTAACGATCAAGTGCGTTTTGATGTGGGCATTATGACCCTTAATCCTAGTTTAAAAGTTCTCGCTCCCGCCCGGGAATGGGGCATGAGCCGGGAAGAAACCATCGCCTACGGGGAAAAATTCGGGATCGAGTCTCCCGTGAAAAAATCCTCGCCTTTTAGTATCGATCGTAACCTGTTGGGGCGCAGTATTGAAGCCGGTCCCTTGGAAGATCCGATGACGGAACCCCCAGAAGAAATCTATCTAATGACCAAAGCGATCGCCGATACTCCCCACGAGCCGGAATACGTCGATATTGGTTTTAATCAGGGGATTCCTGTCAGTTTAAACGGAGAAAATCTCGATTCTGTCACGCTAATTAGTCAATTAAATGACCTAGTGGGTAAACACGGAGTTGGTCGTTTAGATATGATCGAAAACCGGGTAGTGGGAATTAAATCGCGAGAAATTTACGAGGCCCCAGCTTTATTAGTTTTAATTGATGCTCACCGGGACTTAGAAAGTTTGACTTTAACTGGAGATGTTACCCAATATAAACGGGCAATTGAAGATACCTACGGACAGCTGATTTATAAAGGATTGTGGTACAGTCCCCTAAAGGAAGCGATCGATGCTTTTATCCTCAAAACCCAAGAACAGGTGACGGGATCGGTGCGAGTGAAACTGTTTAAAGGTAACGCTAAAGTGGTCGGTCGTCAGTCAGTCAATTCTATCTATTCTCCCGATTTAGCTACCTACGGAGCCGAGGATCAGTTTGATCATAAAGCTGCCGAAGGTTTCATCTATGTTTGGGGATTACCCAGCAAAGTTTGGGCTGAAAAAACTAGAGCAAAATAATCAACAATCCTCTGCTAATATCGTTAATAATTATTATTGTAGGAGCGAAGGCAATTCGTCCCTACAATAATGTACGTCTTGCATATTTTTTTTATGGTATAATGGAAATCTTGGTTCTCCGGTTTGTGTTATGCAATGGACTGGGGTTATAAGGGATGGAACCCTTATTTAGAAAGGCATTTGGCGATTTTTGTCAATTGTTTTTTATCTAGAGCGAACTCATCAATTAAGTCTCTTGCCAGAGAAGGATTTAGTCAATTTATGCCCCCCTATCGAACCATAACAAGTAACGAAGAGCCGAAATTTTTACCTTTTTTAGCGTTTGAGATGCTCTCACCCCGATGTACCAATTAACTAATTTTCCCCAAAAAATTAGTTAACCCAGCATTATAACATATAATTAATTTGCAAGAGTTCTAATGCTTTCTGGAAAAATGTACTGGAATTATTAATTAGTTGGCGGGTTAGTATGGAAATAAATAACATCCTAGAAACCGAGGATAGAGAGGTGTTTATGACTTTATCTCAAACCTATCAGGAATGGAAGGAAGCAACTAAACGGGAAGGAAAACTAGAAGGACGACAGGAAGGACGACAGGAAGGACGACAGGAAGGAAAACTAGAGGCTAAACTGGAATCTATTCCCCGTTTACTGGCCTTGGGTTTAAGTGTGGAACAAATCGCTCAAGCTTTGGATTTAGACTTAGAACAAGTCCGACAAGCTACGCAAGGGTAGAGAATTGATTTAACTATAGTCTGAGTCAAAATCAATCAAGATTCTGGTTAAAACGCCGATTTAAGCATTTTTGTCCTTGAAAAAACCAATGCCCGATGAAAATAGTTTTGAGGAGTTAATTAACGAACTAAAGCTTAGAAATATTAAACACAATTCCCAAGATATTATTGCCATTACTCAATTAGACAACGGGCGGATAATCTTTTTGGAAATCGGTAATTCTTCATCGGGTTGGGAACATATTCTTAATAAACATGGAGAAGATTTTCAGCGTCAAGGGATTGCGATTAATAATATTATTTATTTCTTGATGAAAGCAATTACAATGGGTCAATTAATCGGCACTCAAGGAACCAGCAGAAGTATTTATAAAGTTGATTATCAAGGAGAAATTCAATACATTTCTATCGATATTGGTAGTAATGGTTATGTAGTTAGTGCGAATCCCACTCCCCGAAAACTCATCCAACGTTTCTTAGGAGAAGACCTTTATGAAAAGAAAAATTAAACTAATGGCAGAATATAACTATTCGCCTCTTTGGGATATGGAAACTGCTGATAACCTTGACTTAGATGAGTTACCTTTATCGAGTTCTATCCAAAAGAAGTTAAGTAATTGGGCAGAGATTTATAATCAAATTATAAATTGGGACAATCCCGCCGATTCACGTTTTTTTGATGCAGCAAGTCAAGACAATTTTGAGAAGGAAGGGATCAATATTTGGAAGCAATTACAAGAGGAATTATCAACCAATTACCAAATATTTTACTTTAGTGAAAAACAGCAACGACTTTTGGCTCCAGAAGATGCAAGTGAAGCGATCAAAGAAAAAGAGGTTAGACATAAATAGCCCCAAAACTTGATCGCTTTTATTGTCAAATTTTTAGCTCATAGATTATTTTGAGAAAATGAACCTTCTGCTAAAAGTATTCAATTGATAGTAACTTTTTCCCGTGTTAGGATCGTTAACTATCGGCACACGTCCTCCACAATCTTTTGTCCACTCTGTACCATCAAGTATTGGTTGATATACTTTATCATACACAGAAACACATTTTCTTCCTTCGGCGGGAATGTAGCAATATCCACGATGAATAAAAGACCCTGGTATATTTGGTGTAATTGTCAGATTATCGTATCTTCCCTTAAACTCGCAAACAAATTCACGACCACGAGGAGCAAATTGAGCGATAATAAGGTGATCTTGCTGACTAATTTCGGCTGTGGCACTGGTAGCTATAGCAGTATATCCGATCGCCGCAGTTGTTACTAGAGAAAAGACCTGAAGGAGGGAATTATATAAGTGTTTCTTCTCCCCCCCCCATTTTTTATAAGTGTTGCTAATGCCATAATGCTCAAGGAAATTTATCGAAGACAATCGTAAGTTAACAAAACTGATTTTTATTTGTCAAGGGATGTCTGAAATATCTGACATTTTTGTTCCTGGGAACCGTCGAAATCAGCAAAGAAGTCAGCGATGAAACCCGACAGATAGATTTATTTTTTTCCCCCAATCCCGAACCAAACCCCGATTATCTGGGATTATTAGGCAGAATCGTCCTTAATACTGTCTTAATTGAACCCTATCGCAATCCTCCCAGTCGGAGCGAGATTCGTAATTGTTTAGCGAAACTTTTGGCGATTTTAGCCGAACTGCAAAGACAAGCTAAACGAGAAAATCAGAGCTACAATGAAGACAATGCCCCTTGCTTGTGGATTTTATCCCCTTCCGCTAGTCTGACTCTTTTAGAGAGTCTTGGGGCAAAATTAGAGCCAGATTGGCCAGAAGGAGTCTATTTTCTTCCCTCGCTTTATCGCACGGCAATTATCACTATTAATCAATTGCCTGTGACGACTGAGACTCTCTGGTTAAGATTATTGGGACGGGGAAAAACTCAAGACCAAGCGGTGCGAGAATTGTTAGAATTACCTCAAGGTAATGCTTTCCGGGAAAATGTGCTGGAATTATTGATTAGTTGGCGGGTTAGTATGGAAATAAATAACATCCTAGAAATTGAGGATAGAGAGGTGTTTATGACTTTATCTCAAACCTATCAGGAATGGAAGGAAGCAACTAAACGGGAAGGACTAGAACAAGGACTAGAGCGAGGAAAACTAGAGGCTAAACTGGAATCTATTCCCCGTTTGCTGGCTTTGGGTTTAAGTGTGGAACAAATCGCTCAAGCTTTGGATTTAGACTTAGAACAAGTCCGACAAGCTACGCAAGAAACTTCATGAAACCCCATGACCAATTTGCCAAAAATTACCTTGAACAATTACTTTCTCCCCTGGGAACCGTCGAAATCAGCAAAGAAGTCAGCGATGAAACCCGACAGATAGATTTATT
>VYMC01000058.1_pt1 | contig 33345 bp, 29 predicted proteins | sample 5115301 | NCBI WGS metagenome assembly VYMC01 (sample SAMN12291802, study PRJNA351875) | freshwater metagenome | isolation source: freshwater lake | place: USA: Michigan, Wintergreen Lake | collected 2013-08-08 | reverse complement strand
TTTAGTTTGCAATTTATTTAGTTTGTTGCAAATAATCAAATAATTGCACAAATAAATAACGTTTGAAACTGAAAATGGATACACTTTTTGAAGAAAATAGTTCAATTAACCTCAGAAATGTTCCTCTAGCTGAAAGGATGAGACCACTAACTCTAAGTCAGATTAAAGGGCAAGAGCATTTAGTTGGTACTGATGGTTTAATTACAAAGATGATACAATCTGGTAAAGTACGCTCTATGATTTTATGGGGAGAACCAGGTACAGGCAAGACTACCCTTGCAAGAATAATTGCAAATCAATCTAAAAGCCAATTCATTTTGCTTTCTGCTTTGGATAGTGGATTAAAAGAACTTAGAGAATCTTTGAGAAAAGCAGAGATAAATTTCCGCAAAGGTTTAACTACTATTTTATTTATTGATGAGATACATCGTTTCAATAAGACACAACAAGATGGGTTGCTAAGTGCTGTTGAAAAGGGGCATGTCATATTTATAGGTGCTACAACTGAAAATCCCTCTTTTGAGGTTAATAATGCCCTACTTTCAAGATGTACTGTTTTGAAATTGAATAATTTAAATAAAGAAGCAATAATTGAAATTTTGAACGAGGCAATTGAATATGATAACTTTTACAAGGACTTTCAAATTGATATTGAAGATATTGGCTTAATTGCTGAGCTTTCATCTGGCGATGCAAGAAAAGCACTAGTAATTTTGGAGAACCTAATTGAAACAACTCCTATAAGAAATAAGAAATATAAAATTACAAATGCAGACATATCATCTGTAGCACAAAAAAGCTTAAGTAAATATGATAAAAAAGGAGAATTTCATTATGATATAATTTCTGCTTTTATCAAATCAATGAGAGGAAGCGATCCAGATGCAGCCGTTTTTTGGTTAGCAAAGATGCTTGATTCAGGTGAAGACCCTATTTTTATTGCTCGCAGAATGGTAGTTTTTGCTAGTGAAGATATTGGTAATTCTGATACTCAAGCTATTCAGGTTGCAGTAGCAGTTGCACAGGCTTGTCAAATAATTGGAATGCCAGAGTGTAGAATCAATTTAGCACAAGCTGCTACTTATCTTGCATCAACTCATAAATCAAATGCCTCATACATGGCTATTGAAGATGCTATGGAATACGTAAAAAGTAAAAGCCAAGTGGCAGTGCCAATGCATTTACGTAATTCACCAACCAAACTTATGAAAGAACAAGGTTATGGTAAAGGTTACGAATATCCTCATAATTTCCCTAATAATTTCATTAAAGCGGAATATTTACCTAAAGAAGTTCAAGGTAAAAAGTTCTACAATCCAAGTAACAATGGAACTGAAGCTATGTTAAAACATAGACTACAAACACTTTGGGAACTTTAAAAAAAAGTAAACTAGATATATTTAATTTATTTAGATACTTTAAATCTAATTGGTACTTTAGAAGTGTCCTTGTAATTTACTAGAAAATAAACACCAATACTCAAATACTCTTGCAATTCATCAAAAGATTTAGGTTTGAAATATAAATAAACTTTACTTCCACTTACATCAATTACATCATAATCATCAATATTTATGTTTTCAATTATTTTTTCATCAACCTCAATACTTAAAATATCTGATGTTATGAAAGAACTTATTGATGACCAATCACTTAAGTCATTTTGTCCTATTGCTTGTACTCTCCAATAATAAGTTGTATTTGGTAAAAGCTTACTTAAAAGAAATTCTACTGCTGGATAATTTTTTTGAGTTTCAACCATTGAAGAAAAATCGATTTGCTTTGATACTTCTAAATTGTAAGCTATTGCTGAAGGTATTTTTTCCCAAATCAATGATACTTTTTCATTATTTATGCTTTCATTTTGCTTAGGTAGAATTAATACTGGTTTTGTAAATGCACTTATATCTTTTGTTGTAAAAGTTCTAATTTCAGACCAATCACTATATTCATTATCTTTAAAAGCTGCTACACGCCAATAGTATGTTTTCTTTAATTCTAAATTTTTATAATAGAACTCTGTTTCTTTAGTACTAAAATCGTAAAGTACTGTGTTGAAATTTATATTATCACTTACTATCAATCGATAGCTTTCAATATCAATTCCTGAAGGACTCCATTTTAAAAATCCATTTAAAGGGACTTCTTGTTCATTGTTAAGAGGAAATAGTAATGCTGGTGAGTTTACAATTCCTTTTGTACTTACATAGAACTCATTAAAGTTTGTCCATTCACTTTTACCGTATTTATATACTGTTCTAGCTCTCCAGAAGTTTGTACTACCTTTAACAACTCCATCAAATTCAAAAGAATTTGTTTTCATTGTAAAAGTTGTATCTTTTAATAACACCTTATCTTCATTTTGAGATTTTACATTTACCTCATAGCCCTCAGCATCTTGAACAAAAGACATAGTAAAAATTGTCGGCATAGGTACTAATAGGCAGTAGTGATATGGATAAATTAAACTCGGTTTATTAATAATTGTAGTGAATTTTATTATTTCACTCCATCTTGTAGTGTCATCATGAAGAATTGACCTTACTCGTAAAAAATATGTTTTATATTCTTCCAAGTTTAAGCTTAAATTATTAATCTTTGGTAGAGTTAGAATATTAATACCTGTGAAAATAGAGTCGTTATTTAATTGATATTGGTAAAATTCAGTTTCAGGTGTTAGGTCTAAATCAACTTTGTATTTAAGTGTTACTCCATTTTGATTATTTACAGGGCTCGTTATTATTGGTCTTTTCGCTTCAGTATTAAATGAATAAACTTTCGACCACTCGGTTGGTATTTCATTATCTAATGCTCTAACTCTCCAATAATATTTTTTCCTATATTCTAAACCACCCACTACTTTAAAAGTATCTGTAATATTGTTCAAATAGTACAGAACTTTTTCGAAATTATCTACTTCTGAAATCTGAAATTCGTATGAACTACTTAAAGGAGATTTAGACCAAATTAAATTTACATTATCAATTAATTGTCTCTTTTCATTTTGCTTTGGTAGTAAACATATAGGCGTTTTTAAATATGTTTTAAAAGTCCAAACATCAGACCACTGAGAATAAGTATTTGCATCTTTACCTCTTACTCTCCAAAAATAACTTCTTCCATTCTCTAAATTATTTAAACTAAAAGAAGTGGAAGTTATATTAGTTGTATTTACTATTAGGTTTGAAAAATTACTAACATTTGAGACTTGTAAATCGTAGCTTTTAGAACCAACTAATTGATACCACTTTAATATTGTGTTAATATTATCTGCTTGAGCATTTCTTGGTAGAAATAAATCAGGTCTTAGATTTGCTATCGAATATAAAGCCCCAATTATAAATTCTCCACCTTTTTCAATATTTGCTTCTATTCTTCTTGTAACTGGATTGTAAGTAGTTGCTAATCTTATAAAATCTCCTTCTGTTTCTTTCTCTCGCCAAAATATGCTCATTGAATCTGATGCATTAAATCCAATTAAATTTCTGGTATCTATAGAAAGCTTAGCTGATAACGTATTCATCTCACTAAACAAAGTCCATCTATAGTTTAATAATTTATTTGGTATTCCTTCTTTTAGTTTTAAGTCTCTTGGCGGTAAATAATTATGCCTTGAAACCATTACTCTAACTGAAGAAACAATATTACTTATATCTAATTGTAAGTAAGTTGGGTTTGAAAAACTGTTAAAATCTACTATACCTGATTTAGTTACGAATTGAGTATTCCCTGCCATTTTGTGAATATGCTTTTTAACCCTATAAGGAGTATCGTTATTTGTAAATTGAGCTTCATAAACTGTCTTAGAAGAAATATCTGCTTCAATTATTTTATCTAGGAAGCACATTACAGTATTACCATTTTGCATTCGTTGTGCTGAACCCATAAAATAAGCATATATTGAGTTATTAGGAGCATATTCCCAAACTTTTTCAACCGTCTTTGCACTTTCATTTATTTTATACTCTACTACCCTTGATTTAGGTGTTTTCTTTAGATTACCGTTGTCAAATACTAATAAATTTCCGTTTGTTAATCTTCTTACATCATGTTGATGAGAAAAACCTATAAATCCATTTTCATCAATATCATTTAAAAAAGTAAACTGATTTTTTTTACTTTTACTTCCACCTAATCTCCAAATAATACTTCCATCTGACTTTTTAATTTTAATTACTTCATCTAAGCTTCTACATGAGAGTAACAAATTTCCATCTGTATCTTCCTCAATTGAATTTATATGTATGTACTTTATAAATGAACTTTTAAGGTCGTCATCTACAGCTGTCTCAATTATATTAACATGATCTTTTGAATTCCAAGTAAAAAGTAATTGCTTTTGACTTGAATATTGCTCTATTACCATATCAGCCACAATAGCATTTGTTTTTCCATCTTCTACTAATTGTGACATATTTACTTCACGATTTGCAACTCCTAATACAAAATAAGAACCGTTGGAAGTAATTAATAATTCATGAAAATCACTGTGGTATTGATTTGAAATAGAAAAGCTATCTGTAACTTGGTAATTAGAATTTAAACTATAGTACTTTTGAGCAGTTTCACTCCAAAAAGTCAGGGCTCCATTTGCTTGAATTTTTAAGTCAAATCCTCTGCCAAGTCTTGCAAGATTAGTTGTATCAATTGAATTAGAATAATTATCAATAATTCCTATTCCCGAGCCGACAGTTGCTACGAACAAATATCCGGGTTCAGTATTGCCTAATAAATCTACTCTTAGAGGTGGGATTGCATTTAATTCAATAGTTAGTAATGTAGATACAAATAGTACTAACAATCTATACATAAATACCCCCTTTTTTAAAGTACTTTTGAAATTAGTTTGGTGTTGATTTGCTTAGTCAACAAATCTATTAAGTCAAATTATGAAAAAAAGTTACATAAGATTCATATTAATGAATTTATAATTTAGGCTGATAATAAAACAAAAAAAGGGGCTTTAAAAGCCCCTTTCAATTAAGTGTAATTCTTACTTAGTTTCTCTAGTGTTAGTTCTTCTATCGCATCCTTTGCCAGTTTTTAACCACTCATCTAAGATTGCTTTTTGCTCATCTGTAAGGATTGATCTAAACTCTTCCATGTATGCTGCATCTAAAGCCGCCATTTTCTCACGTAGTGCTTTTTCTAATTCTGCTAATTTAGTTTTTAATTCATCACTAATTTTACCACCTCTTTCGCCAGTGCCTTTTGCTTTTCTTTCAAGAACTTCTCTTTCTTTTTTGATACTATCAAGTTGAGATTTTAATTCTCTTGTAGCTGCTTCTCTTCTTGCATTAAGTTCTTTGATTTCAGCATTTTGTTGCTCCATTAATCTTTTTCTTTCAGCTTCATCACGAGTAGAGTTAATTTGCTCTCTATATTTTTTCATGATAGCTTCTTGCTCAGATTTGAATGTTCTTTCTTGAGATTGAAGTTTTTCCATGATTGCTTTTTCTTGAGCTCTTAACTCTTCAAGTCTAGCTTTTTCAGCATCAGTAAGACCGCTTGAAGTAGTTCCACTATTATTAGTGTTTGCATATTGCTTTCTTAACTCAAGTACTGCATTTTTATGTTCTATATTAGCAAGTCTTCGTAAAGAATCATATTTTTTGTTCAAAGCTGAAACTAATTGCATTTGTTCGCGTGTAAGTTTCAAGCAAGGAAGTGGGATTCTTTTAGGTGCATTAGGTCTTTCGCCAATAGCCAAATTCTCATCTGTACCATTTGTACCAAAATCATTGTTATTTTGATTCCCATTTGCAACTATACCTTCTGTTGTATTATCATCAGTTGGCAAAGTAATTTGTTCACATGCTGTAAATGCAGTGAATCCAAATAGTGTGATAGCAATTAGTAAACTTTTTACTAAGTTTGCTTTTGTTAATTTGTTGTTCATTTCGAACTCCTACAAAAAAGTTTTTTAAAATTAAGAAAATGTTTTCAAATTTCGAAGTCTGATTACATAAATAGTAATGAAGCATACAATAAAAACGTTACAAACAAAATGAAAAAAATTAACAAATATTCATTTTTCTTAATCTTGTTAATGGTGTTTTCCTCTGAAAGCTCCTATTCTCAAGACATACCAGGCATTGTTGACTTTGAAACAAATGAAATTAATTTTGGAAATATTGAACAGGGCACTGATGCTGTTGTTATTCAGAATAAAGTTACTAATGTGAGTAATCGAATGATTACTATACAAGGTGAAACATTTAGAGGACAATTTGGGGCTCTTTTTGGTTATCGTAATCTATCAAGTACTTTATCAAAAGTTAGACTAAATCCAAATGAATCTTTAATTTTTGAGATTCTTTTTCCTGTTAGAACTGGCTCAATTGGTCCTAAATCTACTTCTTTTTCCTTTAATATTAATGATAATAATCGAACTATTATTGCGAACCTAATTATAAGAGGTAATATAGTTCCCAAATTCCATGATACAATTTATAATTTTGGCTTTAGTATCCCAAACATGGAGTATAACATAGGTGATACTTTTGATATTCCTATTATAATAGATAATTTTACTAAAACTGACTCAGCTAAAAGTATTAGTGCCACTTTTACTTTCAATAAGACTTTAATAGCACTAACAAAAAAAGAAGATGTCGGCGTATTAGGTGCATTAAATCATACTAAAGTGGTCACCAACTTACCATTATCACAAAATGAGTATAAAAAAGGTGACACTATTTATAAGTTGAGAGCTATCGCTGTCGCTGGTAATAATGTTAAAACATCAATAACTTTAGATTCTATTACTTTACATTCTCAAAGTGGAAGTGTAAAAAGGTTTGTAATTACAAAATCTAATGGCTCTTTAAAACTAAAAGATGTGTTTTATGATGGAGATAAACCTCGCCTATTCCAACAATCTGCTCTTAATAGCAAGTTTTTGCTTAACGGTAATGTCTTTAACTCAGATATAATTTCCAAAGTTGGGTATTCAGGAAAAGGGCTTTTAAGAATTTACAATTTAGATGGTGATTTAAAACAAGAGCTAATATTAGATAATAATACTGACTATACAGAGAAAGAGTTTCTTATCGGTCTTAATTTGTTTCCTTTAAAGGGAGTTTATATTTTATCACTTTTAAACTCGACTGACTGTATTTCTAGAATAGTTTTAATAGAAAAGTAAATGGGTATTCGATCACTGTTTTTTGGGTTACTTTTTACTTTACTATTTTTAACTTCCAATAAGATTTACTCACAAAGGTCTAATTGGATTTTTGGTGCTTATACAGGAATTAAAATCCAGTCTTTACCCAGTGATTTCAATTCTATACCACAAATCAGCAGACCTCTTATTAACTATGATATAGAATCTAGTTTACCCTTTAATCCTGAGTTAGGTATTAGCACTTTCTATTCTTTAGATTGGATTAAATTCGGTCTCTCAGGTATTGGAGGTTTTTTTAACACTTATCGTTCTAATGTAAATGAATTTTCGATAACATCAATAGATGGACTACCTGTAGAAACAACCATTAATCATAAAGTTGATTTGAATAACTTTTACTTTTCAATTTTACCAGAGATTAAAATAAATCCCTTTGATAAGTTAAACCTACATTTTGCCACCAGATTTACTTTAAATACTACAAATTATAATTACTCTCAAACAATCACTGAACCTAAAAGAATTGAATTTACTGATATTACGGAGCCAAAATCAGGTACTATCAACCTTAACCAACTGAACTTTGAATTTGGTTTATCTTATTTGTTTGATTTGAATGATAGTTGGTTTTTATCGCCTAAATTAATTGTAAGTTTACCAAATAGCTATTTACCTTTCAATACTAATAATAATACAAATTCTATCTATTTTAGAAGTGGTATTGATATTGAATATAACAAGTTTAGTAAGATTCTACTTTATGATACTGTTGTAATTAGAGATACCACTATACTTAGCTCTAAGTTTAAAAAAGGAATTCAATTAGATGAAACTTCTACTACAAATGAAGTAAAAGAAGATGCAAACACAATTCTTTACTCTACTACAATTAATCAGAAGTTTATCAACTTTCAAGAAGAAGAAAAGCTTATTTTAGGCTCAATCACTGCTAAATTTATAAACACTGATAGTAGTGAAAATGATAAAATCAATCTAAAAATAAAACAAAAAATAATTTCTAATTACTCCTCCAATAACAAATTGAGTAAGTCATTCAAGATAGATGACTTTATTAATAAATTAGATACAACTCTTGTCTGCGATTTACCAAATGTTAAGTTTTATATTGATTATGAACTTGAAGACAGTTTAAATTATTGGCAAATTAACATCAGCAATAATAACCAATTGGTTAAGCAATTTCGAGGTAATGAGCAAAATAGTAAAGATATTCTATGGTTGGTTAAAGAACAATATCAAATTTTAGACTTAATCGGTAAAGAATTCAGCTTTGATTTCAAACTATATGATATTAACAATAATAGTTATGAACTAGGTAGTGGCTCTTTACTTTTTAATTATGAACTTACTAGCCATACAAATGACAATTTTGATCAATACAATATAGCATTTGATTCAAGTTTATTAAATAAACAGAATAGAGTTAATTATTTAAGAGATATGATTTCATACTTCTCTAAGATACAAACAATTAGTGAATTAACTTTGGAATTACCTCAAGATTACATACTAAAGATTGAGGACTTAAGCCCTAAAAACAAAAAGGGCTTGATTTTAAAACCAAGCCCTATCAATTATTTCAAACTAAAAGCTGAGTAAAATTCTATTACTTTATTTTTTCTAGTTTATTCTCCCAACTTGTAAGCTTAGTAGACTTAATAGACTTGAGAAGCTCCAAACATTGTTTAGCTCTTTCTTTTGCCATCATTGAACCTTTTGTAAATTCAATTAATGCCATTTCACCGTAAGCTTCAGCTACTAATTCTTTACTATTTGATTTATTACCATATTCTACAGCTTTATTAAGATTAGTTATTGCAACTTCTATAGAATTTTTCTTTTGCATTACTCCTAATTTCTTATACAAATTAGCAACTTTGTTGTTATCATTACTTGCTAATGCATTATTGAGCAATTCCTGAGTTTCTTGTAATAAATTGTTGGTTGAATTATTTGTTTTAATTGTTGCATTTGCTTCTACTTCTTTCAATTGCTTAGGAGTAGTATTTAATGCTATTTCTTGTTTAGGAGATTCAACCTTAATTTCTGCTTTCTTATCTTGTAACTTAGGGGTTTCTTGTGTTTTGCGTTCTTCTTTATTTACTTGCTTTGGTGTTTCAGTTATAACAGCTTGATTCTGAGCAGATGGTAAAGTAATTACATTCTGAACTTGCACTTTTTCTACTGGTTTCTCTTCGAAAACACCCGTATTAAGCATATATACAAATGTAGAAGCTACAGCAACTATGCCTAAAGAAGATGCAATAAATCCACCACTTATACCAGTCAAAATACCTTTTGTAGCAACTAATGTACCTGTAGCTCCTGTTGCGGCAGAACCAGCTCCAGCAGCTGTACCAGAAGCAATACCACCGCTTACCATACCTGTTGTTGTAGTTACTGAACTGAAAGTATTACTAAGGAACGACATATCTACACTGTTTAAGCTTACCGGTTCACTAAGTAATTTATCAATCTCCTTAATGCCGCTTAGCTCGTCTTTAAGCATAGGGTCAACATTTAACTCCGAGTTAAGTAGTTTTGACTCTTCCTCAGAGATTGTCCCTTCTATCAATTTCGCTATTAAAAGGTCTTTATTCATTTCTAATACAACAATTCTTTTTTTGGTTTTAAACAATCAAACAATAGCTTTTTTGCTCTATGAGCTCTTACCCTTGCTGATTCCTCTGAAATCCCCAACTCCTCAGAAATTTCTTTAAAAGACAACTCTTGAAAATATTTTAGTGTTAATACCTCCTTAAACTCTATGGGTAATTTACCCATACATTGATTGAGATAATATCGCACATTTTCATCAGTTTCTTCAGTTTCTTCGTACTGCAAGTTCATTTCTAAATCAAAATTATCATCAACTTGCTTCCGAAGTCGGTGGTCTTGTAATACTTTATTCCTAGCTATTGTCATTAGCCAAGACATAAAACTTCCACCAACAAACTGGTCTTTTTTTTCAATTATTTGAAGAACTACTCCTTGAAAGGTGTCCTCTGCGTATTCACGAGTAGAGCAAGCTTTCAAGAAATAAGAGAGTAGACGCTTTGAAAATCTATCGTAAAGCACTTTGAACGCATCTTTATCATTACTTTCTTTGACAATCATAAACAGATCTTCATCTGTCATTGACTTCAAACTTTCCATTTCGTACATTATTCTCTTATTCAATTAAAGGAATGAAGCTATTTAGCATTTGTTACAAAACTATTAATTTTTCTTGAATGAATATCTATAAGTGGTAATTTCCTTTAGTATTTATAGATAGTAATACCGTTTGTCGCTTTTGTTTTCATTTGCAATAACATACCACTTGCTTCAGCTCTAAAAAAATTCATTCCTTTCAAATTTATATCTTCAACAACTGACTTATCTATTTCTTTTGAAAAATATTTTGGTAAATCAAATTTCATTCGATTCATATTGTGGGCATAAGTACTAACTAATCTTTCACTTCCATTGTAATCAAGACATTTAGCTTCAAATATAGTTGGTAAGTAAATATCTTTAGGGAATTTATCCGGCATCAAATCATCTACAACATGAACAGCTGATAGATAAGTAGTCTTTACTCCTAATCCAATTATTATAGAATCAAGCTGGCAAATCTTATAAAATGGGCTTTCCTTACTGTATGGGTAAACGCTCTCAAAATGATTATTCGTTAGCTCAATCGCTTTTGGTCCAATTGCCACTACCGATTTAGTAGGGTGCAAGCTTCTGATTGAACTCTTATCTCTCCTTGCTAATTCTGATAAAATACCTGTAAATGATGCAGTTCTTTTTATATTAAATATATTTCCTTCTTGCAAGAATTTTGAGGAAATCCCCTTTGGAAATGTTGGAAATACAAGTGTGGTTTCTTTCCCAAAATTTTCTTTTAGTAAATCAAGTGTTTCTAAGATTGAAAAATCTAAATTTAATAAATCAAGTGAACTATGAATCATCACAACTTCATACTTCCTCTTTACAAGATTCTTATTTATCAAGTCTATGAAATTGTCTTTATTCAATTTCGGTAACTTTTCAATATTTTTCCTTCTATAGTCAGTCTGCACTTTGATAAGCTTTTTGACTAAAGTTTCAGGAAGAATTTTCTTTAAAAAATGCTTCATAGTTCTTTAGCTTTTGCCAAACTTCTCATCAAATATTTTGTTAAGCCATTTCAAAAGAAAGAATATCAAAACTGCAGCGAAAGCCAGTAGTATGAAGTTTACCAAAAAATAATACATTTTATTGTCATAAGTATCCCAAAGAGTAGCTAATACACCTGATAGTTTATTACCTATGGAAGTTGATAAAAACCAACCACCCATCATAAGTGCTGTCAATCTTGGTGGGCTAAGTTTTGATACCATTGAAAGTCCCATAGGGGAAAGAAATAACTCCCCAATTGTAATAACTGCATAGCAGCCCATAAGCCATAAGGCGGAGGATTTTTCTGCTCCATTACCAGAAAAAATGACTGCTGCCATCATAACTGTAGTTGAAAGTGCACTTATTACTATACCCCAAGCAATCTTTGATGGTGTAGATGGCTCCTTCTTTCTTGACCTTAGCATATTGAAAAAACCCATTACGACAGGGGTAAGGATTACCACAAAGAATGGATTTATAGACTGAAATAGCTCAGTTGAAAACAATTTTATCTTTTGTCCTAAAGTTGGAGGAGATTCTATATTTTTGAAATAAGGTTCAAATCCTAACTCTTTAATTGGTTTTCCAGATGCATCTTTGATTTTTCTAAAGCCATTATCTAACTTAACAACCGTATCTTTTTCATATTTAATTTCTTGAACCATGCCAAGTACTTTAGCAGGTGTAACCACTACAGCAGGTATTTCTCTATCGGTATAAAGCTCTGCCCAAGTAGTAAGAGCAGTACCATTCTGCTTAAATACAGCCCAAAACATGACTGAAACTGCGAATATAGCTAACAATGCAGCAATAGGTCTTTTATCTTCATTACTTGCTTTTTGCCAAAGAGAAAAATAAAAATAAACTACTGGTAATGAGCCAAATATAAATGCATCAGTAGAATCAGAACCAAAAATATCCTTTGGAATAAACCATCCAACTAATCCTGCAACTAAAGCAGGTAAAATTATTACTCCAAATATTTTACCAAGCGAATCATCTTCTGGCTGAGCTGGCTTCAGATAATCTGCATGTTCATAGTGTTTTAACCCTGCAATAAATATAACTACTCCAAGAGCCATTCCTATGCCTGCTGCAATAAATGCAGAACCCCAACCTAAACTATTGCGAAGATAAGCCGCAAAAAAATTACATATAAAAGCACCAACATTAATACCCATATAAAAGATATTATAGCCACTATCTTTATATGCTTTATAACGCTCGTCATTGTATAAATTTCCAAGTAGAGTTGAGATATTTGGCTTGAAAAAACCATTACCTACTATTATCAAAAGCAAAGCGGTGTAGAAATAAATAGGTCCGGGCATTGCAAGCATTGCATAGCCAATCCCCATTGCAATACCTCCAATTATAATTGACTTCTTATAACCTATTTTCCTATCTGCTAATAAGCCACCTAAAAATGGAGTCAAAAATACAAGTGCAATGAAAGTTCCAAATATATCATAGGCATTAGCTCTTTCATAGCCAAGTCCTCCCTTCTCAGGGTTGCCGGTCATATACAATACGAAAATACCAAGCATTAGGTAATAGCCGAATCGTTCCCACATTTCTGCGAAAAAAAGATAATAGAGTCCCGTTGGATGTTTACTTGCCATTTTTTGAATTTCAAATTTTGATAATTTACAAAATAAGTAAACTAAAGTTAAAAGTAAGAAGTTTGATAAATATTAAAGAGAATTTATAAATTGACCTATTCAATCAACTGAAAATGAAAATATATGAAATCAGACATCGAAATTGCAAAAGAGGTACAGTTAAAACCTATTGCTGAAATAGCCAATAAATTAGGCATACCTTCAGATGAATTAGAAAATTATGGCAGATACAAAGCTAAAATAGATAATAAAGAAAAAAATGATAATAGTAACTTAATTTTAGTTACTGCAATTACTCCAAATAAAGCAGGAGTTGGCAAAACTACCACATCTGTCGGTCTTGCACTTGGCTTAAGTAAAATTGGCAAAAATGCGATTGTTGCTTTAAGAGAACCATCTTTAGGACCATGCTTCGGAATGAAAGGTGGTGCTACTGGTGGAGGTTATTCCCAAGTGTTACCTATGGAAGATATAAACCTTCATTTTACAGGTGATTTCCATGCTATTACATCTGCAAATAATATGCTTGCTGCATTAATTGATAATTATCAGTATAATGCTAGAGGTACTTCTAAATCTATTCGCCAAATACTTTGGAGAAGAGTGCTTGATGTCAATGACCGCTCACTAAGGTATATCAATACAGGATTAAATGGCTCTGCAAATGGTATTCCAAAAGAAACTGGTTTTGATATTACTCCTGCTTCTGAGATAATGGCTATTTTCTGCCTTTCTACAAGTTTGGAAGATTTAAAAGAAAAAATCAATTCTATCCTAGTTGGTTTCGACTATGAGAATCATCCTGTTTATGTCAGAGATTTGGGCTTTGCAGGTGCAATAGTTACATTACTTAAAGATGCATTTAAACCAAATTTAGTTCAAACTTCTGAGAATACTCCAGCAATAATTCATGGTGGACCTTTTGCTAATATAGCTCATGGCTGTAATTCAATAGTAGCTACTTCCACTGCTATGCATTATGGGGATTATGTAATTACTGAAGCAGGTTTTGGTAGCGATTTGGGAGCTGAAAAATTCTTCAACATTAAGTGTAGAAAAGCAGGTATAAGCCCTAAACTATCCATACTTGTTGCAACTAGCCAATCACTCAAACTACATGGTGGAATTGATGAAAAACTGATAAAAGAGCCAAATATCGAAGGTATCAAGTCTGGGCTTAATAATTTACAAAGGCATATTGAAATCCTTCAGTCTTTCGGACAGTCTGTACTTGTAGCTTTCAATAGGTTTGGCTTCGATTCAAATGAAGAAATAAATTATATTAAAGACTGGTGTAAAGAAAATAATGCTGAATTTGCTCTTAATGATTGCTTTATTAATGGTGGAGATGGTGCTGTAGAATTAGCTAACAAAGTAGTTGAGATAATTGAAAAAAATCCCTCTAAAGATTTAGTATTTACTTATGAATTAGATGATACTATTGAAAGTAAAGTAGAAAAAATCGTACGCACCATTTATAAAGGTAGCAGTGTTAGTTTTGGGAAAAATGCTTTACTAACTCTAAAGAAAATCAAAGAATTAGGTTTAGAAAAATTACCCATTTGTATTGCCAAAACACAATATTCATTTTCAGATGATTCTACTAAATACGGTGTAGTTAAGGAATTCAATATCCACATTGAGAATTTAGTCATAAATAGTGGTGCCGGTTTCATTGTTGCTGTTGCTGGAGATATTATGCGTATGCCAGGTCTGCCCAAAGCACCACAAGCACTTAACATTGATGTTATTAATGGTCAAATAGTTGGTTTAAGTTAAATTATTAATTTGAGAAAATTCTAAAGGAAATCGAATGAAAAAAGTTGCAATATTATTAGCTGGTTGCGGTGTTTTTGATGGCTCTGAGATTCAAGAGTCAGTGTTATTAATGCTTTCAATAAAAGACAATGGAGGTTCTTACCAGTGCTTTGCTCCAAGTATCGAGCAATATCATGTTTTGAATCATATTACTGGGGAAGAAATCAACGAAAAAAGAAATGTTCTTATTGAGTCTGCTCGTATAGCAAGAGGTAATATCAAAGACTTAAAAGATTACAATTCATTAGATTTTGATGCTTTAGCTATTCCAGGTGGATTTGGTGATGCTAAGAACTTAACTACTTGGGCTTTCCAAGGTAGCCAGTGTGAGATTAATCAAGATGTAAAAAATGCTATTGTAAGTACAGTTACCAACAAAAAACCAATTTTGGGTCTCTGTATGGGACCTACTGTAATCGCAAAAGCAATAGAGAATTCTAATTTCTCGGCAACTTTGACAATTGGTACTACGAAAGAAGATTCACCTTACGATATAAATGAAATAAAAACTGAAGTGGAAAAACTTGGTTCAACTCATATAGAAAAAGGTATATCTGAAATTGCAATAGATAATACTAATAGAATAATCTCAGCTCCTTGTTATATGTTAGAAGCGGACATCTCCCAAGTGAATAACAACATTCGTCTTGCAGTAAATGAGCTTTTTACTTTAATGGAATAAATTAATTGACTCAATCTCTTTATTGCTTTACTATTCATCTTTTTGGAAGAATGGCTCTTTTAGCTTAGCATTATTATGGTCAATAAATTTGTTGAGTTCATCTAATTGAGATTTAATTTCCTCTAAGTCTTGGTTAACAGCAGTTAGTTTGCGTTCAATACTAAGCTTTGTATTTACATTTTCTGCAATAACTTCTACTATTGCTTCAACCTGTTCTTCTAATTTCTCTATATCAGTCTGCTTTATTTTAATCCTTACGAATTTGAATATAGGCACTAAAACAGAAATTAACAACCCAACACTCAGTAGGATTATAGAGTAAGTTGATAGTCCTTTTATAAGTGGGTCTTCTGTTACTAATCCCAATAAAAAGTTGATATTACCAATTACTACAAATGATATAACTGTAAGGACTGATGTAATTATAAATGGGATTTTCTTAATCTCATACTTATATGGTTTTAACCTTTTTCTGAGGGCAGCTTCTTTAGCTTTTATTTTTAAAATCTTTTGATTTTGTAGATTCAATTCCTTTTCAATTTCAAATTTTTCATCATCTTTCCTATCTTTTTCTTCCTCTAGATTTCCTCTCTCAACCATTTTCTCTTGATTCTGTCTATCTAAATATATTTGGTAATCATCCCAAATAGACTGCACTTCCCTTCTCTTTTCAAAGAATGTATCTATATCTACATTACGATTATAAACTTCTAAACTTTCAGCAATTTCATAACGAACTGATTTTGTAAACTTTGTAGTATAAAAGCAATATTTGTGTTTCGCACAAAGCTCAATTATATCTACATTTAATTCTTTAAATACTTCTTCTTGAACAAATTTGGGCTCAAATCGATTATAGTAAGCTAAGTTCCTTAGAATTTCAAACTCATCGTTATTCATTTCTTGTAGTGGACGCTCCATATTGCTTATTGCAGTTGCTACTTTTGTATAAGTCTCTGCCTTCTGCGGAAAATCTACATTAAATCTATCTTTCAAACAATCACGAACTATTTTATTGAGTACTAATTTTTCATTTTTTATTTTTTCTTCGTAATCATGTAGCTCGGTGCTTTTCTCTATAAAATCATAAGCTAATTGGTAATCTTCTGCAATCTCTGAAAAAGGTCTGAGAGTTGTCGGTTTAATAAATTCTAAGAATGATGCCGCTTTTATCCAAGATTGTTCCTTTTCATTATATATATTAAGCAATCTATTCTCGTATGCTTCATATACTGAGAGAATATCTATTGTGCTTTTTGAAGATAATACACTTCTTACTAATTGATTAACCATCAATACATTACCTTGTGAAATCTCTTCAAAATCATCTAAGAAGTATTCCGGTTCAAGATTTTGCATTAGTAAGTATTCTTCCAATTCGTCTTTAGATAATCCTGAGAATAAGATTTCATGGAAGAATGTACTGTACTCATTTTTAATTCTATTTAGATGATGCTCGGCTATAATCTCTCTTCCAGATATGACAAATCTAAAATCAAAAAAATTTGAAATAGCCAAATTATAGTTATTTTTACCCGGCTTATAGAATTTAAAATCATTATAAGACTTAAAATATAATGTTCTGAAAAATGTATGTATTAAGAACTCATTTAATGATGAAGAAATTTCATAATAATCTTCTAATATTATTATAACTTTTATAGGTTTCGGATTATTTACATAATCTTCTAAAGTTGTAGTCTTATTAATTGGATAAAAGTTTGTCATCATATCCACTAAAAAGCTCTCCGTACAAAAGTCTGCCTGATTGAATAAGATATCTTTATCTTTTGGCTTTTCATACTCAAATGGATATTCTTTTCTTTCTTTATTTAAATTCTGATACTTAGATTTTAGTCTTATTTCTCCTACTAAGCTATTAAAATATTCTTGATTTTGTCCAGCTTGCTCTTTACATAATTCTAGTACTTTAAATAGCCACGAATAGTTTGCTTGTGTTTCACGAGTTCGTAGTACACGTTCTTGTTGATAGTCAACAAATGTAGAGCAAAGTCTAGTGAAAAATTCCGAAAGAAAATCTAGTCCTTGACCTGAATCTATTTTGAATAGTACATCACAGAATTTTGATTCTTCTATATGATTGACTAGCTTATCCACCACATAGCTTTTACCTGAGCCAGCAATTCCATTCAAATAGAATATCCTTCGAGGATTTTTATTCAAATCATCTTTTAACTGAGTAACCAAATACTCATAATCTTCAATTTTATAGGGTATTTCCATCTAAGCTTTATTGACTCTTGTATTGAAAGTGGATTGTTAGCTTTGTACCTTTATCGGATGAAACATATTCCGACTTGAAAGCTAAGTTTTGAATAATGAAAACACCTCTTCCATGAGTTCTTAGTAAATTTTCTTCCTTTCGAGGATCAGGTATATTGAGAGGATCAAACCCTCCACCTTCATCTTCAATAGTAAATATCAACTCACTATCATTATAGCAATAACTAAAAGTTACCGTTTTCGATTTATCTAATTTATTTCCATGAATAATCGCATTATTGATTGCCTCAGTTATAGCAATTAATACATTATGATAGACTATCTCATCAAAACCAATTTCTGATTGGAAAGCTCTAAGTATTGGTTCCACCTCTTCGATAGACTTACGTTCACTTGTCAGCTTCCTTATTTGAATTGTTGAATTCACCACTGTAAATTAAAACAAAATTTTAGTTGATATATTAACATTGATGAAATTATTGATTAATTGTTTATCTCTATGCAACAACTCATACCAAGCTATAAGTGATACTCTGTTACCTGATAAGAAATGACAAGCAAGCTGCACTTCCGGTCCTATAGAATATTGGTCAAGATTACCAATACTTCCTATTGATACTAAGTTTCTTTGAAATTGCCTAAAATATCTACCACCCCAACCAAATTGATAGTTTTCATATCTATGAATTATTATGGGATTAATGTAATACTCTTCTTTTGCATTTAAAGGTCTTTCTGAAAATGAATCCCAATACAGAAGTCCTGTTTGAAAGTATCTAATAAAAAGCTTATTTCTTAGCTCTATATCTGAAGTTATCATTACATTTAGTGAATCCGAATATTGTACCTGCCTGTATGAATAGCTTCTAACTATTGCTTCAGGATTTTCAAATTCAAATATTGTATAGTTTGCTAATACTTCATAGCGTGCAGTATATCGCAATATATCTGAAAAGTAAGTCAAATAAGGTGATAACCTATATATTCTATTCCAATTATTATCTATCGAACGGGTTGCTTTTAAATTTACCAAATGCGTATTTATACTCTCAAATTCTAAAGTTGCATTTAAGTTATCGTTAATTATTCTTTGATAAGAAAATTTCAATATTGAATTAAATTCATCTCTATCAAATGTATTCAAATCACTTGGTGTATCATATTGAAAAAGTTGAACCGAGAAATCTGCTCTTAGTATATCAGATTTACTTAATCGATAGTTAGTACCTAAGTAGAGTCTTCGTGTCGAAGAGATATTATCCCACTGCTCTTGATTCTGCTTTACTAAGTTAAAATCAACCTCATTTAATCGTACATTTATTACATTGTTTTTCTCATCTCTATTTTGATAAGACAAACTAAATATTTGTGTAAAATCATCTGTATTATATGCTACATCAGCTCTAAATCCTAAGCTTAGGACATTTATCAATCTTTCAGTCCCTGAGTCTTTAATTGATGGGTCAAGATTGCTATATGATTGATCAATTACTTGAGATTGGTAATTTAATCTTACATTGGTTCTTATCCTTTCAGAAAGTTTTATCTCAGTAATCAATTCACCCAATAGGAAGTTATCACTTCTTGAAAATACATTTTCTGTAAAGTCAGAATTATATCGAAAATAATCTCTTTGCAAGCCATAGCTTCTTAGATTTAATCTAAGATTCTCTCCAGACTCAAAATCTCGAAATAACTGAAAATCTAAATTATAATTTGAATTAGACCTATTCTTATTTAATGATAGATAACTGCCAATTGCATTGAAATTTAATTTAAAATCATCTAAATCTATATTTGTATTTCTATTTGCAAAATTTAGCAAATATCCACCAGATGCTATCTCATCAAAAGTATTATCTTCTATGCCTAAAGTAATTATTGCAAATGAATTTTCAGAATAATTTACTTTTGAACCTACCGAACCATTTAGCCGCTTTAGATTTCCAAATACTGTAGGAGCATTCGGTACTGAATTATATATAAAGTTGTTTGTAGCTATTAATTCAAAAGTTGTGTCAATAGGTAGGCTATATGCTAATGAAAAACTTTGGTTATCCCTTGTTTCTAAAGTAGCTACAGTATTGAAATTTTGAGATACAAAAAGTCTTCCGTATTCATTATTCACGAAGTAATTAGCTACATTATTTCCGATATTTACATTATTCAATTTATCAAAACTAAGCATAAAGCTACGCTCAAAAGTATTATCGTAGAGTGATAAATACTGAGCTTCTAATTTAAACAAAGGTAAAATCAGAAATATTAATGCGAGAAATAGCTTAGTTAACTTTTGCAACAGAAATTCTTTGTTTTCTTTTATCCAATTTAATGAAAATTGAGTTTTTAATTCAAGATTTATAACTCAATTAGTATGTTTTAGTTACTTCATCATTGCTTTAACAAATTTGAGCTCTACTATGAAAATATTTCAGAAGAAAATTTTATACAAATTTCCTTAAGTTTATTAACTTTAAAAGTATTAAATATAAAAATAAGGAAAACGTTTTGAAAAATTTTACTAGAAAGTTCTTTTTCATTACTTGTCTTTTTAGCATTGTCGCTTGTAAAGATGAAGCAACAACACCCAACCCTATTTCCGACCCACCAGTTGAAGAAACATATACTATCGGTGGCATTTTCAAAACAGCAGATAACGGTACCCTTTTAGATTCAATTGGCACTCCTAAAGACGGTGGTACACTACCTGCTGGTACTACTACCGATTTTATTAAAATGAAATATTTAACTCCTAACCCAACTAAAAACTTGTTAAATATTGATTTCAATATCAATAAGAAATCAAGAATTTTAATTTACATGGAAAAAGTAAAAGCAAAATCTACATTAGAAGGTGCCCCTGTCTATAATCTTGTTAATATTGGGAAAAAAGATACTCTTACAGATCTAGAATTTGAACCAGGTATATTCACTTCTTATTATGAGCTAAGTGGATTTTACGATGAAGGTTATTACAGAGTATATATTCAAAATGGTACTAATAAAGTTTTCCAAGATTTACTTTTCAAGAAATAAGACTAAAAAAATCCCCAAAGTATTATGCTTTGGGGATTTTGCTTAATTTCTATAAATTTCTACTTAGTTAATAGTACTATTCTGACCCATATCCATCATAGGTCCACTATCTTCGTTTAGTACTATCTCACCATTGTTATTCTCAAATTTGATAATATTCTGAGTTAATGCAGAAAGTAATAGCTTTGCATGCTCTGGTGTCATTATTATTCTTGAAACTACTTTTGCCTTTGGTATTCCTGGTAGAATTCTAGTAAAGTCTATTAGAAATTCTGACTTAGAATGGCTAATTATAGCAAAATTAGAATAATTACCCTGTGCTACTTCTTCAGTAAGTTCTATTTCTAAATTGATTTGCTGTGGTTGTTCTTGTTTATTAGACATTATTTTTTTATTTCCTTTAATTTATTTTCTGTTTCAGTAGATTTGTCGTCCATCTTCAAATCACTGTATATTTTTAGCAATAGAAGTAAGTATCTCTCTTTATTGTTATCATCTATGTCATATTCGATAGCTTCAAGTCTTTCTACTATTTTTTTCACTCTATCTAAATCATTTAAAACTTGATAAATATTTGCAAGTTCGGATAATGCACCTAAATCATCTTTGAATTTCTTTGTGTTGCTAACTTTATCAAAATACTCAGCTGATTTATTCAAATCAGGGAAATATCTTTCAGTTTTTCTTGGATAACCCGGGTTCTTACTTGCCAATTCATCTTCTTGTTTTGCGGCTACAGATGCTCGATTTTTTAATGCCGCTGCAATATTGTATAGAGCCATATCATAGTCTGGGTCTATAGCTAAAGCTTTTTCATAGTAAGTGATTGCTTCATTGAATTTCTCTGTTCTTGAAAGCATATCTCCATACTGAAAGTAATACACTTTATTATCTGGGAACTTCTTGATATTTTCCTCTATTGCTTTAAGAGCCACATCACCTTTTCCACTCACTTGATACATTTGTGTTAGTGATGAATTTATATCTGTATTTTCAGGGCTTAGCTTTAATGCTTTTTGAAGATACATAATTGTGTTGTCAAAATCTTTCTTTTGGTTATAATAATTTGCTGCAGCCAAATATGGGTCTAAATCAAATGGGTAAAATACTGACCTCTCTTGCTCTAACCAATCTTTAGGTGGGTCATATACAATACCTTTTAGTTCAAAATCTTTCTTTGCATCTTTTGTTATGTCTTTATAGAAGTGAACAAATACATCTTTACCTTTAATGTTGTATTTATCTGTTCTTTGGAATTTCTTAGCAGGGTCTTTCTTATCTTTTTTCTCAAGCGAATCTATGTTTGTAGTTAATGGTTTTCCAAGTATTTTTTGTACATCAGGTATTGATGCATTTAATACAATGTTATTCTCTACAAAGAAATCATAAGTTGGAGAAAGACGGTTCACTAAGTTTACGAACATCGCCAAAGCACTATCAGGCATTCCTTTTCTATCATAAATTGATGCCATCATCGAGTAAAAATCAGGAATTTCTGGTCTAATATCATTTCCTGCTTGGTAAAATGCTAGTGATGAATCCAAATAGAGCTTATCACTTGTACTACCAAATTTATTATAGTAATCTCCACCTGACTTATAACAACCCTGCCAAGTATAGTAAGATTGAATTGCAAAATCCTCTTTTAGCTTTTTATCTTGTCCAATTAGTGGCTCCAATTTCTTTAATGCTCTAACTGCAAGAATTGGTTGATTTAATGCCAACTTTACTTTCGATAGTAGCAAATAGCCATATTTACTTTGCTTATCCTTTACAAATTCTTTGTTTACATAGTCTTCTGCTTTCTCGTAATTTTTCTTATTGTATTCCATTTCTGCTGAACTTATTAAAGCAGATTTAGTACTACATTGGAAATTCTGTAAAAGGATTGAGCCAACTATAACACAAACTAAAGAAACTACTATTCTTTTCACTTTATACCTTTTTAGATTTTGGTGTGTGGTAATTCCCTAAAATAAGAAGTTTGTAGGAATTTCTAAAGATTTATAGATTTTATAAATGGTTTACTTTTGATAACTAAATCAATTTAGCTTGTTTACATTCAATTGGTTCTCATTTAGCTTACTTAGCTTCACATTACCAATTATATATTCTGAACTGCTACCAAGCATTTGACTCACACATAGATAAACATCTTTAGTATGGCTTATTTCTAAATACTTATTCACTGCTTCCTTAAAGTCCGAATAACTATGTATAACTTCAATATCTGCCTTATTAATTACAAACAAATCATTGTAACTCGAATAAGCGACATAATTTTCTTCAAGACTTAAATCTGATTTAGATAACTCCGTATTTCTTTTAAGTTGGAAGTTATCAATCTCTACTCTACCTATGCCATCTAATTTTAAGTACTTTGCAGCTGCATTGGATACATCTACTATTCTTGTTCTCTTAAATGGACCCCTATCATTTACTCTTACAAAGATTACTCTATCATTACTGATATTACGAACTCTCAGTATTGTTCCAAATGGTAATTTTTTGTGTGCTGCTGTGTAGTCATCTTTATCAAATCTCTCACCCGAAGAAGTCTTTCTACCATGGAATTTCCTTCCATAGTGTGAGGCAATTCCTACTTGATTAAAATAAGAATCTTCCGATTTATCTATTTGAATGATGTTTACAAATTTCTCTTTTTCTAAGACTTTTATTTGTCTTAATGTAGTTGATTTAATTTCATCACTTTGGAACGAAGTTAAACCCAACATTATAAATAATGTTGAAATTATCTTTACTTTCTTAAGTATTGTTATGGCTGATAGCAAATATTGTGTATCTCTTGTTTTACTTAATCTTTCTTAATTGCGAATGTTAATAACTCGCTAAGTTCTTGCAATTTAAGAAACTTCAATTTGAAAAACAAGTTTTAGCAATAGATTAAGTATTTCTACTTAGATTAAAACAATCCTACACTTAAACCAAGATTAAATTGCCCAACATCCCATGTATTAAAGCCATAAACTCTTCTCAGATATACTAAATCAAATGAATAATCATCTTTAGAAATAAACTTTATACCAGCTCCTAAATTGGCGTAAGTCTCTTGGGTCAATACTCTCCTTGGGTTGAATACAAAATTTTCCTCAGCACCAATTGAATAACGATAGTTACCCTCAAAAAAAAGTATAAAATTCTTTACCTTCGTTAAGTTCAATCTCAACATAGAATTTACTTGGTCTTTCACTCCTTCTGAATTTTTGAAATAACTTACTCCTAATCCCAAGCCAAGATTTTCATTTAAGGCAAAGCTATAACTCATTCCAATATTCATTGCAAAATATGCATCTGATAGGAATTGTGTCTCTTCACTCACTTTTCTCAAATCTTCACCACCAAGCGGTATTTCCACCCTTCCAAAAAGCAGTAATTGATTATCTTCTTTGTTTATTAACTTATAATCTGCACTTAAATTTATACTATATATTTCTGTTCTCGAATTAGGATAATTAAGAGATGTTTTCCTATCTACTGTCTGCCAAATACCATTATTATCTTGTACAGAATCAATATAAGTACCTTTTTGATTTATACTTCTATTAGCAATAGGCATAGTTAAAGTGAAAGCTAAATCCTCAGTAGCTAAATACTTTACCCCAAATGTATAGAATTGTTCTACATAGTCTAAGGAAAGTGTCCCATCTACCGTATCTTTAGTATTACCTAATGTATCTAACCTTTTAAACTTTGCATCTATAGATTGTCTTTGTGTGGCATTCCCATCAAAGTACGAACCTGAATTGAAGCCACTATAGCCACCCACTACATAGAATTTACTTTGCTTTTCTTTTCCTTTTTGTTTTTCTTTATTTTGGCTAAACATACTAACTGTAGTTACAAAGCACAAAAGTATTAACAATTTTACCATTTATTTCATTTGTGTGATTCTCAATCTTATTAAAATTAAGAATTTACTCGAAAGTTACACTTTACTAAAGAAATTAAGTAACATTCTACTTCCCAACTTAATTTCCATACAGATTTCTACCTTCACTAGTATAATGGTTAAATAACAATTAGATTATATTTTCGTATTTTTGACAAAATGGATTAGTACAATGCCAAAAGAAGAAAAACTCTCATTCGAAAAAGTTTGGGCTATGTTCCAAGAAACTGATAGGAAGTTCCAAGAAACAGATAGAGAAATAAAAGAAACTAGTAAATTACTAAAAGAAGTAACTAAAAACCTTGGTGGTCTTGGTAATACTCTCGGCAGTATGTCTGAGGGGTTAATTTATTCTTCTATTGAAAAAGAACTATATAATAAATTTAAAGTTGATACTGTAGCTCCAAATATCAAAAGTAAAAAAGGTGATGAAAATATTCAAATTGATGCTCTTGCTTATTCAAATGGCAAACGTAATGAAGTTTATATTTTAGAAATAAAGACAATTCTAAACGAGAAAGCCATAGAGCAATTAACTAATATCATGGAAAAATTTCCTAAGTTCTTTACAGAATTAAGTCATAAAAAGCGTTACGGAATTATTGCAGCTATTAATACCTCCGAAGAGATGAAAGAGAAAGTCTATAATGCTGGTTTCTTCCTTGCAAATGTAGAAAATAATATTTTCAAAATAGATACACCAAAAGGTTACAAACCAAAAGCTTGGTAAAGAAAGCTAAATATTTGCAGCTATTACTATTTCTAAAAACAATTGAAATAGACAATAAAAAAAATGATTCAAAAGATAAAAAGAAAAGTAATTGAAATAGAAGATAAGGGAGTTTTAGTATTAAAGATTGCACTAATTACTGCCTTTTTAATTTTTGGAAGTGTATTTTTAATAGATTATTTAGACTTCACTGCAACAATTAATATAAACAATATTCCTATTAATTATACCTTTAAAGAAAAATTTATAGAAACGGCTGGAAGAGCAGATGATCGCTATAAAATGATTTTTCTCTACAATAATGAGTTACATGAAATATATGTAAGTCGAAATGAGTATAATTTAATAGAAAATGGTATATACCCACAAATATTTAAGTCAAATGAATCAGGAAAGTTTTATTCCTATTATAACAAAGAAAAAGCATTAAGAATAGTTATAATTTGTTCTTTATTTATTACAGTAATTGTAATTTTTCCATCTAATTTAGATAAAAAACTAATTAAACTAATGAAGCTTTACAAAGAAAAGGAAAAGTTAATTAAAAGTAAAATATCTTCAAAATTTAAAAGATAAGAAATTCGATAAATGCTAAATATATATATTTATTTAACCCAAGATTTTGTTGATAATAACAAAGTCGTATTTATTTAGGGACAATCTTGCGAACAGCCATCACAGACTACAAACTACCACAAAACCCTGACCCAACTACTAAGCTACGCGGAGTAATACCATATTATAATTCCTTAGGATTGAAATATAGACGTTAATTTATACCTTCAATTCTATCTATATAAACATTCGTGAGTTTATGGTTTTCGCTAACCTTTAGAATTTCAACCCAGTGTATTTTGATAAATTCAAAAAACTCTCTAATTCTCATATTATTAATTCTGAAATGTATAACTTTTGGAGGTGGATTTGTTGACATTACTCGGAAAGCAAAATCTGAGTCTTTAGTAACTATGGTGAGGTTACTTGTTTTAGCAATTTCCCAAATTTCATTATCTGTATTTGCATTGCTAATTTTAGCAACATGAGTAAACTCACTACCCTTCCAGAATGAAAATTGAAAAGGTAAATTAGCATCAATAATAAATTTAGACATTAATAATTTTAGACTAGAGTTAATATTTCAAAATTTCTATTCATTAGTTCGGAAGCAAACCTTAGACATGCCTCTACGTCTTCTCTAGTAAGATTTGGGAAACCCTCTAAAATATCATCAATTGAGTCACCTGCACTAATGTATTCTATAATGCTATTTACTGTTATCCTTGTTCCTTTAATAGTAGGTTTTCCATTGCAAATATTTGGGTCAATTACTATTCTTGACTCTATTGTTTCCATTATTTTCTCCTTAAAAGAAAGTATTACAAAAATAAGAAATATTTGTTGATTTAGTTGTTTATGCAGTTTGTTATAACAATAAAACCTGTACCTCGCCGAAAAGCACATATATGGTAATGGCGAGCAAGCCCGCTTTGCCATCAAAAAAACAGACCAAGGCGATATCTATTATCTTGACCCACTGCATACTGACTTTGTAAATAAGAAATTTAGTCGTATATTAAGACAAAAGATAATCCAATACTTGGATTCACTCCGAGTGTTGGAAGCTTAGCTCAAAAAATGAATTAGGGTTCCCAAAATCCGAACTTGTGAGGATTTAGGGACAAAAAAGAATACGAAATCAAAGACCATCTCGGAAACATACGCACTGTGATAAGCGATTACAAACTACCCCAAAACCCTGACCCAACAGCTCAGCCACGTGGAGTAATGCCATTCACTGTAGATGAAAAAGCTGTGAAAGTAGGGCTCCCGAAGAGTCAAAACGTAGTGACGACTTTTTGGGACAACAGTGACTATTACCCTTATGGTATGCTTATACCTGAGAGGAGTTGGTCAAGTGCAGACTACCGCTACGGCTATAACACACAAGAGAAATCCCTAGAAATAGATGCCAATGGCAACCACACCACCGCCGAATTCTGGGAATACGATGCAAGAAGAGCAGGTAGATGGAACAGAGATCCTAAGCCAATTATTGGGATTAGTGAATATGCAACGTTCTTGAGCAACCCAATACGATGGAATGATATCAATGGTGATGAAGTTGTAGTTGAAGGTGGAGTAAAAGAAGGATTTGAAGGTCCAGAAACACCTGATGCAGTAAATACAAAAAGAACTATAGAGATAATGAAAAAATCTGAAGCTGGAAATAAAGTAATGACAGATTTAGAAAATTCAAAAAATGTTTATACAATAAATAATGATAAATCAAAAGAAGGTAGCGTTGCTCAATATGATGCAAGGACAAACGAAGTTAATTTGAATGGCCTTTTGAACGGAATTACCGATTTCAAGAACAAAGAAGATATTCAAGCCCTACAAGCTTTTAGTCATGAACTTTTTCATGCTTACCAAGATGAAATGGGAAATGGGGATAAAGTAAGTATAAGCAACGAGGTTGAAGCTTATGCCTTTGGAGCAGCTGTCATAATTGACGTTTACTCACCTTGGGGTAAATTAAATCCTAAACATAGTGACAATGAAAAATATAATAATTTGTTTAATTCATTTATTGAAGGTCAAAATTACAATAATAAAAACTTCATCAAACTACAAAAAGATTTTAAAAAATTAAGTATTTATAATCAAGATGGGACATATAACAATTTTCCACTTGGAAAGAAAGAGAGTCAAACTCTGCAGTATTTATTTCCAATAGTACCTAAGAAATAAGGAAATAGATTTATGATTTTCAAAAAAAAATATAGTGTCCTCATAATTTTACTTTTGACCCTTTTTAATGTAAGGTACTCTTACTCTAAAAGCGTTAAAGGTATTATAGAATTTGATACTACTTATGCTACTATATTTTTTGAAGGTAAGACTATTAATAAATACTTCTTTAATTTCTTTAAAGATTCAGTTAAGACATGGCATTTTGGTGCTGAAATTGTATGTAAGGATAGTAGTATAAAAATTATCAAAATTAATAATTATACATACAATATGAAAAAAGGGAACAAAGACTTTGAATTTAAAGAAAAGAAAATAATAGTTTATTATAATTATCCCAAATATAAGATAATAAAAAATTATAAAAAGTTTAATAATGAATTGCAGGTACTAGTAGAAAAGCTATTAAATGACTTATATTTGAACGATAAAACCTATAAGAAAAAAATTGATGATGCAGTACTGCGGAAAAAGAAGTTAAATTTGATTTGTTATGCTCGGGATTAAAATTATTTGAGGAATTATAACTAACTTGCGAATAGCCATCACAGATTACAAACTACCCCAAAACCCTGACCCATCAGCTCAGCCACGTGGCGTTATGCCCTTCACTGTAGATGAAAAAGCTGTGAAAGTAGGGCTCCCGAAGAGTCAAAACGTAGTGACGACTTTTTGGGACAACAGTGACTATTACCCTTATGGTATGCTAATAGCGGAGAGGAGTTGGCAGGCAGGTGGCTATCGCTACGGCTATAACGGAAAAGAAAATGACAATGAAGTAAAAGGAACTGGTAACAGCATAGACTACGGTGCAAGGATTTACGACCCGAGAGTCGCACGCTTTCAAAGCCCCGACCCTTTAAAAGATAGATTACCTGGTAAATCAAATTATATGTATGCAGGTAATAATCCAATTGTTTATATTGATTATCAAGGTGGGTTTGAATTATCACCAACATTGCAAGAACAATATCCAAGAACAACCTTAGTTTTAAAGTCAATGGAGAAGCTTGCAAATGACGAAGCTTTATTAAAAGCATTTGAAGATTGGACTGGAATGCCCGGAGGAAAACTAATTGAAGATTTGAAATTTGATGAAGGTCCTGAAATTTTAGTTGACGATATAAAAAATTTAAAACCAGGTTTTACTACATATGGGTACTTTAATCCTGATTTATATGGTAAAAATAGTTTAGTTCTAGATAAATCATTATTAGATGATTTGGAATCTGCATTAGAAAAAAATGAAATTAAAATAATTGAATTTCTAATAGTGATAACAACGTTGCATGAAGATATACACTTAAATGATTATCTTGAAGATGGTCGAACTAATGATGGTGCACCTGCAAATAATGGTGACAAATCAATTAAAACCTTTGGGCCTGGACAACCTGTTGAAAATGGTCACGGATTTGAAAAAGACTTGCTAGGAATTAAGGATATAGGCCCCGAAGGTCAATTAAATCACCAAAAATCGAATAAAAGATTTATATTAGTACCACCTAAAGACTTACTTAAAGTAAAACCTACAACAGTTACTAATAGCACATCAGAAAGTTCAACTGAAACTTAAACTGAAGAAACGAAAAAAGAGGAGTAGATAAAATGAAATATATATTTATTTTTATATTCTTAATTTTACAACTAAATTCGAAGGAATCAAAGCAGTATGATTTAGAAGATATTATAAAAAAAACAAATACTATTTGTGTTGGTAGAATTTTGAAAGTGGATGTCCATTTGCACAGCTATATATATTATCAAATAGAATTATATAATTTATACATAGAAGATTCAGTATTCATCAAAAAAAAAGATATTATTGACGTTTTCTCACAACACCATTCTTATGGGTTTTTATCGTTAAGTGAGTTATTTAATACCAAAATATTATTCTTGACATATGATAGTATACATAAAAACTATCAATATCTTTTTTCTTTTGATATTGTTAATATAAGTAAAGAAAATATAGTTGATAGTAGTATAATAGATAACTACAATTATATCCTTATACCAGAATTAAATCGATTTGCTGCACCTGGTTTTTATGATATGTTTTCAGTTGGCTTTGGTAGATTTGATAACCTTCTACCTAAAAATATTTCAATAGAGTTAAACATGCCTCTTCCACAATTCAGGCGTTTCGTACCTTTAAGATACTTACTTGATTACATAAAGAAAGTAAATAAATCAAAAAAGAATAGGAATAATAAATCTCGGTAACTTACTTACAATTGCTACAATATCCAATATTTATCATCATTTCATCAAATCTTTCCTAAAATTATTATAAAATTACATCGGTCTAACTACCTATATTTGCACTCTGATAGTATTGCTTGTAACAGCTCTTGAAAAATAAAACTTATTGTTTATAAAAAATGAAAAATGTCGCATTTTGCGACATACCGACAAAGGAGACTATAAGCAACTTGTTGACTATATTGCATTTACCCGTTCCTTGAAATCTGTCACATAAAGTGAAAAATGTCGTTTTTGCGACATCTCAAATTCAAAATTGTACACCCAACTCACGGTTGTGTACCTGAGCTTACTGTATGCATGAATGAAATAGATTTCGCTGAAGATGGTACCTCTATGAGCTTCAAGAATGATATACCTTTTACAATGCCACCACCTTGTAGTTATTCAGGTAAAATCCCTGCCAATACTACAATCTCACTAACTCCGAGGAATGATTGGGGCGGTGGATTTGGTGCTAATGGCTTTATGAAAGGTTGGGGACACGCTATTGATATAAATGTACCAATCACCCTTTTAGACGGTAATGGCAACCCTACCTCCTCCCAACTGGCTGAAGGAAGTATTTCAAGTGCTGTTTCAGTTACTTCAGGTCGTAATCTTATGCCCAAACTTGCCGAGTGGCATATATACGGCAATGGTGAACAAGGCAGATTTGCCATCAAAAAGCCAGACCAAGGCGATATATATTATCTTGACCCACTGCATACTGACTTTGTAAATAAGAAATTTTCTCGTATATTGGGTTCAAAAGAATACGAAATCAAAGACCACTTAGGTAACGTGCGTACAGCCATCACAGATTACAAACTACCCCAAAACCCTGACCCAACAGCTCAGCCACGTGGAGTAATGCCCTTCTCTGTAGATGAAAAAGCTGTGAATGACTACTACCCCTACGGTATGCTGATACCAGAGAGGTCGTGGAGCAGTGCAGATTATCGGTATGGGTATAACACACAAGAGAAATCTCTTGAAATAGACCCACACGGCAACCACACCACCGCCGAATTCTGGGAATACGATGCAAGAAGTGTAAAAAGATGGAATAGAGATCCCAAACCAATAACTGGGATTAGTGACTATGCTATAAATAAAAACAATCCTATAAGTAACATTGATCCAAAAGGAGATGATCCAGTTACAGCAATTTTAGAAGGTGTTACAGCTGTGGGTATAGAAGTTGGATTAGATTTTATGACAAATATAGTTGTTAAAGGACAAGACGCAAATACAGCATTTAATAATGTCAATTGGAAAGGTGCATTATGGGAAGGAGGAAAAGCTTTCGGAATTTCGATTTTAACTCCAACAGGATCTCAAACTATTGCAAGAATTGCTAAAGTCAGTCAATCAGCAATTGGAAAACTAACTACTAGTTTTGTAGAAAATATGACAAATGATGTATTGAAAAATTACTTTTCTGGTAAATATAATGACAAAGAAGGAAATTTTGATTACAACTTGCTTAAAAATGATTTTACAGATTTAACTTACACAGCTGGAATTACTACTCTATTAGAGGCAGGCATGGGTGATAAGGCAAAAGAATTATATAAAAATTTAGAAAAATCAAATTCTAAACTTGCAAAACAATATGAAAAGCTTTTTAAAAATTTAGATAGCCCTGGGAGTACTCAAAAAACAATTGATGATAGAGTAAAAAAAATAAATGAGGCAGCTAAAGTTGTTGGAAAAGATGCAGTCAAAGCAACTGGTTCAAAAGCTAAACAGGAAGCAGTTAAGAAAGTAGGGGATGAAACTCAAAAGAAAATAAGAGGTAAGAAAGAGGAAAGAAAGAGCTAATGAATAATAAAGTAAAATCAAAAAATAATGCTAAAGACAATGTCAAAGAAATTGCACTTAGTGCAGTGGTATTATTAATATATTTTTATCATATGGATTTAAATGATAGTATTATAAATCAACCAGTTTGGATAAATTATACTTTGTTTTTAATAATTGATTTAGCACTATCTATTTCTAATTTTAATAAACTAAAAATTAGTATTAAAACTTTAATTGGTATTAGTCTTTACTATAATATTGCATTATATTTATTCAAATTTAGCATCATTAGTTACTTTCTATCAGGCATTATGATGATTCCTTTTAATTACTACAATATTCAAATTGCAAATGAGAAATCTTTAGAGATTGTAAATTGTGAAATAAAAAATGTGTCAACATATTCTAAAAATAGATGCGTATTTTATAATTTTAAAGGAAATACTAATGTTATGTATGGGTATACTCCAGTAATGGAAGAAATAAAAGATAATGGTAAGTTTAAAGATTATTGTTTTATTGTAAAATGCAGAACTGGCTTATTTGGTTCATATATTATGGAAAGTTGGAGAATAGAAAAAAAGTAAATTATATTATCTAAAATAGTAGCTAAAAGTAAAGTAGTTTAAATTATTATTTATATAAAGCCAAATCAAAAAATAATCGATATAGGTACTTCAATCTAAAATCTTAGTCTAATTGATAATGTATCAATATACAAGAAATTTTCTCGTATATTGTCATACAAAGAATACGAAATCAAAGACCACTTAGGTAACGTGCGACTAGCCATCACAGATTACAAACTACCACAAAACCCTGACCCAACAGCTCAGCCACGTGGAGTAATGCCCTTCACTGTAGATGAGCGAAGTGTGAATGATTACTATCCTTACGGTATGCTTATACCTGAGCGTAGCTACAGCAGTAGCGATTACCGGTATGGGTATAACACACAAGAGAAATCCCTTGAAATTGATGCCAATGGCAACCACACCACCGCCGAGTTTTGGGAGTATGATGCACGCAGTGTAAAAAGATGGAATAGGGATCCTAAGCCAATAACAGGAATTAGTGACTATGCAACGTTTAGAAATAATCCTATTCTATATAAAGATTGGAATGGAGATACAACTTTTACTGATAAATATGGTAAGCTAGTAAATAGAGGTAAAGGTGTTGATGATCATTTGGTATATT
>VYMC01000056.1_pt1 | contig 33871 bp, 28 predicted proteins | sample 5115301 | NCBI WGS metagenome assembly VYMC01 (sample SAMN12291802, study PRJNA351875) | freshwater metagenome | isolation source: freshwater lake | place: USA: Michigan, Wintergreen Lake | collected 2013-08-08 | reverse complement strand
TTTTCTAATAATAATTCGCTCAGATAGGAACCATCTTGACCGGTGATGCCGGTAATTAGGGCGCGTTTAGCTTCAGTCATCAGTAATTTACCTAATCGGGGAGAATAAAGACCAGGGCAGGGTCTGACTGCTTATAGCATACTTTAGCCGATGAGGACAAGTTTGGCTAGGTTGACCGGGGACAAAAAGATGAATTAATTTTTTATCCGGGCTGCATAGATTCTAAATGGTTCTGACAATTTTCTCGGAATTTTCTGACTTGAAATTCCTTGACTTTGAGTAATTGATAATTATCTTTTCCCATGGCTAGGGAAAATTCGGCTTCGGTCTCATCGAGTAAATTTTTGGAGATAGCTTTCCACTGTTCTTCTGTTTGCCAATGGACAACGATAATTAATTGTTCCTCAATGGCGGGATTAATCCAAATTTCTTTACCTAAAAACCCCGCTTGTTTTGCTAAAAACTTTGTCCAAATTTCTTGATCTTTTTGGATAAATTTTTCCCTTGCTTCGGGGTTAACTTGAAATTCTAACCACTCGATGACCATAGTAATTATCTCCTATTTTTTGGTTTTGATCAAGAATTCTTCTGTGAGTTTCATAAAAGCTTTAGAACCACTAGAAGAGGGCATGGCTGCCACCACAGGCACGAACATATCCACAGCTTTAGCTACATTAACATCCATAGGAATCGCATTAGCAAAAATTTGATGGGCTTGAAAATCCTGTTGTACCCGGCGCATGACTTGATTATAGTAGCGACTGAGTAGGCCACCACCGGAAAGAATAAAAACTATACCGAGTAAACCGGGGTTAATCGGGTCAGTTTCTTGATGACTAGCTTTCAGTTTAACTATTCTTCTTTCTAATAGCTGAATGCCGACAATTGACAAAGGTTCTGGACGGGCAGGTAGTAAATAAAAATGACTACTACAGAGACCACTACGAGTTAAAAGATTATAGCCCGGAGCGCAGTCCATGATAATATAATCGTAACGGTCTTGAATGGGGTCAATAATTTTTTGAATTAGGATTCTTTCTAGGTTATTCCAAGCATGATCAAAGCCTAAATCTTCCTGTAAAATTGCTTGATGGTGCAGGGTTTCTGAGACGACATATTCATCATAAAGCTCGATGTCTCCCGGCAGTAGATCTAAGCCTTGAATTTCACAGACTGAAGGGACGATAATATCATCAATAGTTAATTTATTGTAGGGATTGGGTTTGATAATTGCCTCTAATAAATAGCTTAAAGTGCGTTTTTTGCGACGCAGTTGAGCGAATTCGTGGGGAGACATTAAGCTAAGAGTCGCACTGATTTGAGCATCTAAATCGAGGACAAGGACTCGTTTTTGCTGAAATTTAGCTAAACAGGTGGCAAGATTGACGGTAAGGGTAGTTTTTCCTACTCCCCCTTTCATATTAACGGTGCTGATGACAGTGGCCATTATCAGAATTCCTTTCTAGTTAACTGATGGAATATCTCGACGTAAAACCTGCCCATTGGGAGCCATAATCAGAGGAGGTAAACTGGTAATATCGATCGCTTCTTGGGTTTTCATGTCGTAGGTAGTGTAAACTGTCTCCTGTTGATGGGGATTAATATCGACAATTGTTAGGGTTTTTCTAGGTGCTTGTTCACTGTTCAATAACCGTCGCGGTCCACTGCCTAAAGCTCCTGCGTGTAATAATTGTAGTTGCCCCCGTTTACCCGGATAGTAAGCGTGAGCATGGCCACTAATATAAGTATGCACCTGATGACCCTCTAAAAACGCTCTTAATTGCTCGGCATCGGCTAAATAATCCCCCGGTCGATTTCTGCCCACGGCAATACCGTAGAGGGGTAAATGACCGATTACTAGCCGCATTCTAGCATTTTTAGCGTCGCTACTACTCAAGTTTTTTGCTGCCCAATTTAGTTGTTCCCGAGAGATTAAATGAGTGGAGGCATCCCAAACTAGATAGAATATACCATTTTGAGTGAAAGTATAATAAAAAGGAAAGCCAGTTTTATCGATAAAATTTAAACTTGTATTATGTTGGGGGTTTTGCCAATAATCTCGGGCTAATTTTCTCTCCTTAGCATAGATAAATTTTCCTGCGGATAAAGCTCCAGAAGCGTCATGATTACCGATGGTAAAACCAAAAGGTATTTTAGCAGCTCGCAGGGGCGCGGCGATATGGTGATCAAAGGCGGACCACATAGCGTTAATTGCTGCCTCTGTCAAGCTGCTTTTTTGTCCTGCCACCATGTCGCCACCACAGAGAACCAGATCGGGTTTATGATTGATAATTAAAGGGATAGCTCGATCAACTTCGGGGTCGTAAGTGGTGGAACCGTATTGACTATTAAGGTCACTAATCACGATTATCTTGACTCTTTTCGCCTTTTGTGCCTGTTTAACAGCCGACTCAGGGGGATTTTTGGAAGTAACAGGCTGTAAAATCTGATGAGCGCAAGCTGCCAAGCTAAAACCGCCTAAACTGCCACTAATAAGCAAAAATTTACGGCGTTGCATAGAATATCAATCTCGTCTTTAATTGAGGTCACGTCAGTTAGTGTAGCAATTTTTGTCCCTTTGATCGCTTTTTTGTTAATTATCCCAATTAACTATCAGGAGATAACTTGACAATTCTTTTAACTTCTTTTGCGCCTTGGTTATGCCATCATCGGAGTAATTCCTCCGATGATTTGTTAGTATCTATTCAAGATAATTATCCAAAAAATCTTTTATTTTTGCGTCAACTTCCCGTTAATACCCATCGAGCCAGTGAACGAGTTATCAAAGCTATTCAAGATAAAAAAACCGATTTAGTTATTTGTTGTGGCATGGCGGAAAGTCGTTATCGTTTAAGTTTAGAATCTCAGGCTAGGAGTAGTACAAAAAAGTTATTGACACCAATTTCCTTGCCAGATTTAATTAAAAACCTTAACTATAGTTATATCAGCGATAATGCCGGTCAGTTTGTCTGCGAAGAATTATATTTTCAAGTCTTAAAATACCATCCGAGGGCTTTATTCGTTCATGTCCCGCTTTTAACGGACAAAAATTTTGCTATTATTCAAAGGGATTTTCAGAAAATTATCACCCTTAGTCCTTAGCTCAGATAATTTGAGAGTAAGTTTCCAGGGAACAAGGAAAAAGGATATACTGGTATTTTGCCATAATTGCCCTCCTCGACTTGAGAGCGCATCTGAGTCTAATAAATCTCATTGCTACCTCGGGCAAATTCTTCTTTGCTGTAGAGGGGTAATCCTACTAAGCTGTTCAGCATCTAAATAGCGTATAATGGAAACAGTAACCTATTCAGATATCAATAGCCATCCCAGCCCCTAATCACTTTAATTCCGAACAAAAAGAAGAAAATTCTTAAAAGTAAAGAGGCAAATAGAAACGTACTTATGGCAAAGGGAGCAAGATTCAGCAATCAAAGAATTGAACGGCTCAAAACAAAAGGAAGCAATTAACTTCATCAACTATGTGAAGAAACATGAAAGCAGAATGCCAAATTATGTACTCTATCAAGACTTAGGTATCTGCATTGGCTCAGTAAGTGTAGAGTCAAAAATCAAACAAATTGGCAAGAGAATACAAATAGCAGGGGCTTGTTGGAAGTCGGAAAACGTCCCTCAAATATTGAGGTTACGCTGTGCTTATCTCAACGAAGCTATTACCTGAGTACTTTTACTCATTGCAAATCTGGGATGCTACCCTAATCGCTAATCGCCAACCGAAAATCTGGGTATTTATCTAGTAACATCCTAACATCTATCTGTAACCATTGCTGGCGAACAGAATTTCGTTGGACAGGATCGGTAATGTGGTCAAAACAGTTATCGTAGGGCGTTGACATATTTTTTCCTCCGAATCACTCTATGATATCATTTTAACCGTTCAGAGGGCGGTTGTTAAGCCGCCATTAGTGTTTTAATGGGGATTTATACCCCGCTCCAAAAACTTTTCGTCTTAAGACGAGGTTTTAGAGCCGATTTTTTTCGATAAAAGCAGACCACGGGGGAATTTTTCACAGCACTAAAGCTCTGCAAGAATTATCACTTTAAGCGGTGACATTTTCTGTTTCTGCTGGTTGAATTTCTGGCATTTCCACTTTAATTAAACTCACTTTAGCACGATAAAGTAGTTTTTCCCCATGACGATAGCCCCGATAACGCACTAGAACTCGTGTACCTATTTCCGCTTGACCATCGATCAATTGATGGACTTGCGGATCATAACTAACATGATCACCGACGCTGTGAATTGGTTGCACTCCCCAGCGCTCCAGTAACTGCATAATCGGTTTAACTAAGGAGAGGATTTTGACCGCTGCTAGGTCAGTATTTTTGCGGGCAACGGCCTCGGCCGTGGGCCATTGAACTAACCAAGATTCGATCGCTTCGATGCTTTGACTTTGAAATTCTGCGGCTAATTCTTCTTTTTGGTTATCTAATTTTTGTTGTAAATTTTGATACTCTTGTTCGAGAACTTTTAATTCCCCTGAATGATCCTCTGGCTGCATAGTCGGAATTTGAAAATGAGCGAGAAGACCGCTAACTGGCAGCTGCAGCCCATTAGCTAACTTCACCAAAGATTCAGAGGATAATTTGGCGATTAAACCATGGCAAACTCTTTGCAATTGCCAAGAAGATAGACCCGATAACTGACTCAATTCTTCCAGATTTTTACAGCCAATTTCTGCCATTAACTGCTCTAATTTTTGCCGATGATATTTATATAAGGACTCATTCATGGGACTTCTCAGCTTAAGCGATGTGTTTAGCTAAAACGGATTTAGGAGCGCGACGAACTCGACAGAGAATTGTGTCTTGACCGAGACGCTGATGAGCTGCAAAGCGATGGCAACCAGAAAAACCGTAGTAGTTACCATCCACCTCCAAAACGTCGATCGGTTCGCGTAACCCCTCCTCAGCGATCGATTGCATCAACTGATTAACTTTTTTGGGATCGGTTTGTCGCGGTAAAGGACGACGAATTTGGGACAGAGGAATGTTTTTAATTTCCATATTGTCTTCACCATAGCACATTTAGGCTAAACTGAAGATAAGTTGACGCGGTTGCTGATGCAGTGGTCTGGCTCCCTACTGGCAGTTTCCTGGCTACAGACAAGATTCTATCACCCAATCCTCTCCTTTTCTGACTATGACTATTCCTCCTATCAATGAAAAAATTATCCAGCAAAATAGCACCAATGCTTCCTATCAGCGCGGTCAATATTATTACGATAGCGGTGCGGTTATTTCTCTTTGGCAACGGGGGCAAAATCTACAAGCTTTGGTGAGTGGTAGCGAGGTTAAACCCTATCGAGTTGCCATGGATTTTAACCAAGAAAATCTTGAGAATGTCTCCTGTTCCTGTCCCTACGATTATGAGGGTTGGTGTAAGCATATTGTGGCGGTTTTATTAACCTGTTCTCGCCAACCAGAATTAATTATTAAAAAAGCCTCTCTAGAGGAGTTATTGACACCGATTGATGAAAGTAAATTAAGAAAATTGCTTAATCATTTAGTGGCTAAACACCCAGAAATTATCGAGACAATTGATAAGTTTTTAGTGCCAGCTACCCCAGTCAATAAAGCGGCAGGGAAGATAACTATTAATGTTAAAGCTTATCGTAATACTGTCCGTAATGAACTGCGGCAATCTCTGCGAGCGATCGAAGAAGATTACTACGAAGAAGATCCAATTTCTAATGAAATTTATGCCCTAGTGGATGAGGCTAAAGATTATTATCAAAAGGGAGAACCGGATAACGCAATCGCTATTTTGGAAGCAATTATTAGTGCCTGTATCGAGGAATGGGATAATTTAGAAGATTACGATGCTGTTAATGATGATTTAAGTGTTAGAATCGATCGAGTTCTAACGGCAGCAATTTTAAGCAAAGAATTTAATCCCCAAGAAAAGCAAGATTTAAGGGAAAAAATCGAGCAATGGCAGCATGAATGGAGTGCCGATTTTGAGATGAGTTTAGCAGCCTTACAACAGGGATGGGATGATCCGGTTTTAGAGAAGATTTTACGGGGAGAATCGGCTAATTTTTCAGAAGTGTGGTCAGGGAATATCCCCGATTATGCCCAAATATTAACTTCTATTCGCTTAGAAATTTTCGAGCAACAGGAAAAAGATCAGGAGTATTTGAATCTAGCTTTAGCTTCAGGACAAGTGGTAGAATACCTAACTAAGTTAGTCTATCTTGATCGCATTGAGGAAGCGATGGCAGCGGCAAAAAACATGATAACTAAAAATGATGAAGCCTTCTTTTTTGCCAAAGCTTTACGCGATGAATCCGCACCAGAATCCGCTCTCATAATTGCCAGGGGTGGTCTAAATTTCCCTGGCAATTATTATTATCAATTAGCTCTCTGGACAAGTGAACTAGCGCAATCTTTAGGGGATATAGATACAGCTTTGGCTGCTAGAATTAAGGCATTTCAAGACCAACCTTCCTTCTCCCATTACCAAAAAATTGAGTCTTTAGCTGGGGAAGATTGGCCTGATTTAAAATTAGACTTGTTAGATTACTTGCTCGAGTTTAGCGGTGGACGTTCCACAGAGGCTAAAATTGATATATTTCTCCACGAAAATTTAGTTAGAGATGCAATTAAAGTCGTTTCTGATAATTCCTATGTGCAGTCTCACCTAATTTGGCGGATAATGGATGCGGCTGCTACCGTCGATCCTGACTGGGTGATCGATCGCGCTCGTCCTCCTGCGGAAAAGATACTGGACGAAAAAAAGGCTGATCGCTACGAAGAAGCGATTAAATGGCTGAAAAAAGCTCGTAATGCCTTTTATATGTCGGGAAGACGGGAAGAATGGCAAACTTATCGGGAAAGTTTAATTAAGGAACACGGACGCAAATCGAAATTTATGGGGTTATTTAAACATCAGGATTTACAATAATTTAAGCTTCTAGTCGTCAGTTATCGGCTAAAACGAGGCTATTTTTAGCTTGTAGAGTGGGAATTTGTCCTCAGCTTAAGTCTAGTGATGTTTCGACGCAGATCCCTTTATGCTACAAATTGAAGTGCGGAATGTCGGTTGTAGTATCTTCTCGACTATAGCAGTTTTCATCAGAATGAGGTATGGGCAAGGAGCTTAAACCCTTTGTTGGCAAAACTTGTCGATACCTCAGTAACGTGAAAAGCACTATCTTTGATCGGGAAATTTCAAATCTGCTTTGGCTATTACAAAAATTCATATTTATGTCTTGTGAACCTGCTACAGCTAAACGCAATGCCTAGTTATTGGTCAGTTGTTTCTGGTAAGCTAAGACGCATTTAAACCGCTTATTTTTAAATTAGCCGAACCTCCCCCAATCTCTTTACTGTTGCCTTTTGCCTCTTGCCTTTTGCCTCGTCTCAACAGGCAATTTAAATTACGAACAGCTTACTATCGTCACCTCTGCCTCCATCATATTCTCCTTGTGTCCCTTCACGTTAATCTTCTTCACCGTCCCAGAATAAGACGATTGCACTTCACCCAACCCTTTGATACTAAATCCGTTGAGTATAGGATACATATCAGGACAGGCAAAAGGCAGCTGATAACTGCTCACTGAAAAGGCTAACGGTTATAAAACGGGGACGGGTAAATAAACCTTTTCTACCCTAGGAGAAAAACCTAGCCATTGACGAGATAAACGAGCAAAAGTGTCAGGATCGCCGCTGACTGCGAAGTTAGTAGGTAGGGATGTTTTGGGATTTTTTAGACCTAATAATTCTAGTTCTTTTTCCGCCGCTCGGACAACGGCAGCGGCGGGATCTACCAAGCGCACGGAACTAGGTAAAAGACGACGTAAAACCGGGGAAAGATGACGATAATGGGTACAACCATAGACCAGAGTATCAATATTTTCTGCCAGTAAAGGCTGAAGATATTCCCTAGCCACTTGGGTGGTATAGGGGTCAAAAATGCGGTTAGCCTCGATCAAAGGGACAAACTCAGGACAGGGAATTTGCCAAACTTGGGCAGTAGGATCGATTTCTTGAATCGCTTGTTTATAGGCATTACTTTTAGCCGTAGCCGGGGTAGAAATCACCCCAATGCGCTTTCCTTGTTTAACGGCAGTTTTGGCACCGGGTAAAATTACCCCCAAAATTGGTAAATCTTTAAATTCAGCCCGTACTTCTTCTAAAGCCAAGGCGGAACTGGTATTACAGGCCATAATCACCATTTTCACCCGGCGCTCACCCATCCAAGTGAGAATTTCCAGGACAAATTCGATAATTTCCCCTTTAGAACGGGTTCCGTAGGGAAGTCTAGCGGTATCAGCGAAATAGAGAATCGATTCTTGGGGCAGTTGTTTATACAACTCCCTTAAAACGGTCAGTCCACCCACACCACTATCAAACACACCAATCGGACTAAATTGTGATTCTCTCATACATATCGAGGAAAACGCTGATCTAAAATAGCTTTGTTTGATGATATTAAAACACGGATTTTTTGATCAGTAAACTAATGCTCCCATCATTTAATCATTAACGGAGATTTCGTTGAATATATTCAATAATCCCTCCTGCGATCGCTGCTGCCATTTGTCGTTGAAAGTTGACATTGGCTAATTTAGCCGCATCCTCAGCGCCGGTGACGAAACCCACTTCCACGAGGGTAGATGGCATTTTCGAGGTTCTCAACACATAAAAGCGGGCTCGACGCACCCCTCGATCGCGCATATCGATACTGCGGACAATATTGCGATGGATGGTGTCCGACAAACGGCGATCACCAAAGTAGTACACCTCTAGGCCGTTGACATCCGGTCGTGCTTTCCCCATAGAGTTAGCGTGGATACTGACAAATAGATCGGCATCGATCTGGTTAGCCAGATCCGTGCGACCTTGCAGGGTGACAAAAAAGTCGCTATCCCTAGTTAGACGCACATCGATGCCCTGTTGTTGCAGAATGCGGGTAACTTCTAGGGAAATGGGCAGAATTACGTTTTTTTCCTGAAGGCCACCAATTCCGATCGCCCCCGGATCCTTACCACCGTGGCCCGGATCTATAACCACTAGAAAGCGGCCATTGCGTTGTTGGGGGGGATTAGGAGTGGGGTTAGAGGGGCGCGGCGGTGGGTTAAATTGCCCCGTATCTGGGGGTAAAGGAACAGGTATAGTGGTGGAGTCAGGAACCTGAGAAACGGGCCTAGAATTGCGGGAGGAGAGCAATTCTAGGGCTAGGGTTTGACTGTCCGATTGAGTTAATTGTCCCATTTGAAACCCTGCTGCGGTCTGTACCAAAATCAGCACCTTATTGGCGCTTTCCTGACGTACCCGCAATTGATAGATGGGACTATAGCGACCGAAGCGCGGACCGCGAAAAGACTCGGCTAACTCAGCATTTTCGATGCGTAGTTCATAGACCCCATCCCCGTTAACACTGCCGTTAGCTTTTAGGGGTAAATCGGCGCGAATTAACAGGCGATCGTTATTACCCGTCAGATCGATCGAGGAGATCGTGGCCAAACGATTGCTAGAAGGGGGATTATTGCCAGTTTTCGCAGGGGGATTGTTGGGACGAGGATTGGGATTAGTCGCTCTAGTGGGGGGGGGAGAGGAGATATTATCCACGGAACCCAGACCACCCCTAGGCAGTAAAACCAAGCCCCCAAAACGACTATAGAGAGCTTGCCAATCGGGACTATCTTTATTAACACTTAGGGAAATCTTAGCCCGTTGATTGGCAGTCTGACTGAATTGAATATCGCCGACCCCATAGCGATTAACGGGGATAGTTTGACCAGTAAGACTACTGGGTAAAGTCGCCCCGGGTAATTCAAATTCGATTTTTTTGCCGTCCCGGCTGCGTTGACTGCGAATCGATCGCTCATCACCATTCTGCTCTAAACGGACAAAAAGACCATTGCGAGTGACTTGAAAATCATCGTTGTTGTCCGTCTGGCTAACTGGAGGTGGGGGAGTGGGACGGGTGGAACCTCGATCGGGGGGAGGTGTGGGGTCAGGGGTAACGGGTGGTTGCGTTTCCTCCCTAATCGGTTGGGGATCCGGCAATTCCACTGTCCATTGGGTGGGCGAAATTCCGCGAATTTTTACCTGTTGAGGATCGACGGTGTAGCCGGGGGCCAATTCAATCACTAAACGGGTAGTTTCCGCATCAAATTGACCGATACGGACACTTCTGACGATATTGCTAATAGGCCGGTTAATATTGGGTTGCCCTAACTTGATCCCGGGCAGATCGATCACGATCCTGGTGGGGTTAGTGATCATTTGCGCTCGCGGTTGCACTCGATTGTCGGTGGTGAACACCAGACGATTCTCATTGGTGTCGAATCGCCAAGAGACGAGCTTGCCGGCCCAAGCAGGGGCCGCCACCAGCAACCAAGTTAATGCGCTTAGGAATAACCAATGAAATCTCACGATCGATGCTCCCGTTGCTCGGTTATCAATTACCTTTTTTCGGTAAAAATGGACTATTTTGTCGATTTTTTGCCATCCATCGCTCCGTTAATGCTCTGAGAATAACTATCAATAAAAACAAGCTTATGGGACGTTGGCATGGTCTGCTATGTTTCTGAGCAGTTATCAGTCATCAGTTATCAGCTTCTGAAGGTAAGAGGCAAGCGGCTCCAAAAAAGAATCTGGCAATTCTCCTACCTAAAAATAAGGCTAGAAACTAAGCACATCAAAGCTTTTAGCTTAACAAATTAGGATTTAGATTCGGCCTTTGTTATCAATGAAAAGACAGCGCCGTTAGTGCCACTTAATACTGCTCACTTAACACTACCATTGGTAACTGCTCACTGCTCACTGCTCACTGATTGAGGGCTGGCGGTGGGTTCTTTAAATACTAACCTTAACAAGGGCGGAGCAATAAAGGTAGTCAAGATCACCATCATAATAATCGCCGCGTCGGTAGCGGGGGATAAAGCGCCACTAGCAGCCCCGACTCCAGCAAAGACCAAACCCACTTCACCCCGGGGAATCATGCCAACTCCGATCGCCAAGCGATTGAGTTTTTCCTTGCTGAAAACGGCTAACCCCGTCACCACTTTACCCAAAATCGCGACGACAATTAGGAAAGCCGCTAAGACTAATCCTTCTCGATTGCTGGGAATAGCGGGATTAAGGACACTTAAATCGGTTTTTGCCCCCACACAGACGAAAAATATCGGTACAAATAAATCGGCGATCGGGAACACTTGTTCTGCCAATTCCGATCGCTTTTCCGTTTCCCCTAGGACCAGGCCGGCAGCAAAGGAACCGAGAATTGCTTCTAATTGGATAACTTGGGCAATATAGGCAAGAATAAAGGCGAAAATCAGGGAAACTAAGAGCAATTGTCCCCTAGTTTTCATTCTATTAACTAATTGAACGTAAAAGGGGCTTAAAAAACGACCGATCAGGATCGCCCCGATCACAAAAGCGCTAGAACTAATAACTAGATAAATTACCTTGCTAATCTGCACTTCTCCAGTCTTCACCAAAGAAGCAACGACAGCGAGGACGATAATACCGAGAATATCATCGAGAACCGCTGCCCCGATAATAATTTGACCTTCTTTGGCCGATAACTGCCCTATTTCGGCTAAAACCTTGGCGGTAATGCCGATACTGGTAGCGGTTAAAGCTGCCCCGGCAAAAATAGCGGGAATGGTGGCCAGATGAAAGATATAGATTAAACCCAAAGTACCCACCAAAAAGGGAACCGCAACCCCCACCACTGCCACAGCAGCTGCCTGGGGACCGACGCGAATTAATTCCTGTAAGTCTGACTCTAAACCAATCTCGAACAGCAGGATAATTACCCCCAATTCCGAGAGGACGGAAATCACCTCACTGGCAGCACTAAAAACGGCGGGAGATTGCTCCGGGGTGAGGGATGAGGTGGATTCCAGGAAATTAATGAGGAGAGAATCCTCAAATCCCGCTCCTCCTTCTGGAAAAACCAGTAATTTTAGGGCAGAAACCCCGATAATCACGCCACCGACTAATTCTCCTAGCACGGGGGGCAAGTTGAATCGGACGCATATTTCTCCCCCCAGTTTACAGGCGAAATAAATAACGGTCAAACTCAGCAGCACTCCGGCTAAAACTAAGGCACTATCGGCAGTTTCGGCCGTAGCTGCCGAGGCTAACAGGGGAAGATTAGGACTCCAAGCGGAAGAAAGGAAAGGCTGTAGTATCATCGCTCGCTCAAAATTACTCCCAATACTCTAACAAGCCGGCGGCCTATTCAGTGATTCCCTATTAAACTTTGCCCCTTGTCCAACTTCTACGAGGGTTCAGCCGTGGCCGGGGGAGGGTCAGATAAATTGTCAGACTTGCTATTATCGGTGAATAGGAGGCAAAATAGCTAATAGTTGACTCCATATTCCGATTTTTGACGACCACCGCCCCAATCATCGTCTTAGCACCGCCAGTCCCTTCTTCCGCCGGTTGAAAAATAATTTTTGCAGACCCCTTGACAAGATGTTTACTTTGTGTAATGAGTCAGTAGCCGGTCGTTTCAGGCTTTGTTGCCCTCTTTTTTTGTACCAATTTATGTACTAAAAGAAGGATAATGCAAGGTTTTTGAGGGTCCTAATCCTACATTCTTGCACTAACATCGGATTTTAACAGGTCAAAAGCCTTATTTTAAAAGGGTTTTACTATTATTCAGCAAGCCCTAAATAAGTAGGTAGGCGTTAAAAATTGTCCGATACCCCCCTTATGGCTCTTTCTTTGTGTGATAAGTTTAGATTATCTAGAAGCGATCAATCTTTGTTTCCTTTGTGTCTTTGTGGTTCGTTCCAGTTGATTGCCAGCAGGAATGTATCCTATAATACATTTTACCCACCAAACCCAAGGGAACCCCCTTATCAAGGGGGGATTAAGGGGGTATCAGCGCCCCCCTTATCAAGGGGGGATTAAGGGGGGATCGAACCTAAAATCTATCTTTAATTTAATTATAAGCACTTACCTAGTATTTACTAAATACCTAGTTTTTGCAATGTTAGTAAACGTTCTTTACTAAACTGCTCGTACACTGTTTTCAGATGAGCAATATTTTCCTCCTCTGTTTCCAAAGCTTTCCCATCTTTAACCACTTTTTTACCTTGACTTGCCAAAATTTGCCAGACAAATTGTACTGCATCTTGGTTAGAGGATTTAGCCAAGAGGAATAATTGTTCTAAACGATTGACCACTACTCCAGTCCCAATCAAAGGAGAAGCTAAAAAGCTTAATTCCTCACTATAGACTGCTTTCGCTTTCACTGCATTATTAAAAGCATCAGTAGATGGTTTCCGTTGTTGACAAGTTTGGTCATCCACAGCAGGATGAATATAGCCAATGCCAGTTAAAATCACGAGAGCTTGGTAAAGACCATTTAAGTTAATATTTGAGGTTTTGGGATGATTTTGCAGTTGCTGTAAAGTTTGGGGAGATTCTGCCAAAACTTCACAAATTGGCTGATAAATTGCCTCCTGTAACTTAACTTCTCCCACGGGAAACTGCTGCTCGAACTTGATATTTGCGGGATTAACAAGCAGAGCAAACCGGGTTTCTTGTAGTTGTTTAAGCTGTTCTTGGTTGGTTAAACTTAAGGAGCCTCGACTAAAAATATCACGACGGAATTGACTATTAACAAAGAAATCTCGCACCACTTCCCGATAGATTGGGTCGCTGATTTTGGCTAATTTCTCTTGGGCAACTGGTGAGAGATTGACCGTATCAATATGATCATTAATATGGGCGGAACCCACATATTTAAGTTTAGCATCCTCTAATTCTTTCGCCACTTCATCGAAGTAAAAAGAATTCCATTCCTGATTGAAATACTCGTGAGCTAAATAATAACGATTTTGTTCCTTTAGGCGCTCGTAACGATTTTTTAAGATTGGATTTTGGGCAAAATAACTAGCATTAGCCTCTAATAATTCTCCTGTAAAATTAAGTGCCTGTTCAATGCGGGTTAAAATTGGTTCGGAACTGTGTTGACCATGACGCAACATTAAAGCTTGCATCGGCATCGCTGCTGACCAACCCGGAAGAGCATTATAGGAGATATAAACTAATCCCCCCACCTTGAGATTGCGGCGCATAAAATCAACTATTGCTTGGCGGTTTTTGGCACTAATCCAGCTATAAATTCCGTGCAGACTGATGAAGTCAAATTGAGGTAAATCTCGCTCTAAAAATTCCTCAAAACTATCATCAAAGAAAAGAATATTCTTCATTCCCGCCTTGGCTGCTAAATCTCTAGCTGTGGCGATATGGCTAGGATTGAAATCATTGGCATAAAATTGAGCATGGGGATAGGTAGCCGCTAGAATATTCGTGGTAAAACCCTGACCACAGGCCAATTCACAATAGGTAAATTCTTGACCGGAATCGGGGGGGTGAATGGATTTAATCAGAGTGGCTAAACGTAATTTTAGGGGACTTAACTCGCCGTAAAAGCCGCTAGTGTAGTTAACTTCCGATACATATCCTTCTGTCCAACTCATAGATTTTCCTCAAATATAATGACAATTCCTAAAATTAAGACTTGATTATACAGGAAAAGAGCCATGTCCCCTAGATTTTTGTTGGTGACAGCAAGGACAATAAAGCTATACCATGCCTATTAATACTAGAGTATTAACCGTTTAGCCAAACAATTCGGCAACTGCCAATAAACCCTAGAAGCGAGATTTCTCGTGAAAACTGACAGTATCTTTTACCAAATATTCCTGCGCTTTCCCGACAGTTTCTTTGACCTCATCGGACAACCGCAACCGGTCTCAGCAAACTATCAATTCACCTCCCAAGAGTTGAAACAACTCTCTTTCCGTCTCGATGGCTTATTTATGCCACTCAGAGAAGATATTCAGCAACCCCTCTACCTAGTGGAAGTGCAGTTCCAAGCGGACGACACCCTCTACTATCGACTTTTTGCGGAATTGTTCCTATTTCTAAAACAATATCAACCACCTCACCCCTGGCAAATTGTCGTCATTTATCCCCATCGTGGGGTGGAACGGGAACAATCCCTGCATTTTGGCGAAATCCTCAATTTATCGAGCGTTAAACGCATTTATCTCGATGAATTGCCCCACAATCCCTCTTTAGGAATCGGTGTGATTAAATTAGTAGTAGAGTCGGAAACGGCAGCGGTGAGGACTGCTCAAACCCTAATGGAGCGGACCAGAGAAGAAATCACCGACCAGTCCAGTCAACGGCAGTTAATTGACCTAATCGAAAGTATCATTATTTACAAATTACCCCAGAAAAGTCGCGAGGAAATTGAAGCTATGTTTGGACTAAGTGATTTAAAACAAACGAGAGTCTATCAAGAGGCACTGGCCGAAGGAGAAGAACGGGGTCTAGAACGGGGGCTACAAGAGGGGGAACGTCTGGTGGTGGAAAACCTGCTTCGAGTCCGCTTCGGTGAGTTAGACCCAGAAATTCAAGCTATTATCGACCCGATTTTACAACTGTCCCCAGAAGAATTTACCCCTTTACTCCTACAGTGTTCCAAGCAGGAACTCTTAAAGCGATTTCCCCCAGAAAAGTCGCGAGGAAATTGAAGCTATTACCCCCCTTATCAAGGGTAGGGGACTCTCTTGGATTTGGTGAGTAAAATGTATTCTAAGATACATTCCTCCTAGGGAGGGGGTGGAACGAACCACAAAGACACAAAGGACACAAAGATTGATCGATCCTATGTAAGTTAAACTTATCACACAGAACCTAGAAGAGCCGGTAAGGTTAATTCATGAATCAACCTACTACTTCCCCCAGAAAAGTCGCGAGGAAATTGAAGCTATGTTTGGACTAAGTGATTTAAAACAAACGAGAGTCTATCAAGAGGCGCTGGCCGAAGGAGAAAAACAAGGTCTAGAACGGGGTTTAGAACAAGGTCTGCAAGAGGGGGAACGTCTGGTGGTGGAAAACCTGCTCCGAGTCCGCTTCGGTGAGTTAGACCCACCACTGCAAGCTATTATCAGCCGGATTTTACAATTGTCCCCAGAAGAATTTACTCCTTTACTTCTCCATTGTTCTAAGCAGGAACTCTTAAAGCGATTCGGTGTCCTTCGAGAATAACCGAAAAAAGACCACCCTTAAAAAGGATGGTCTTTTACTAAGAATTAACTCGGATTCGTCTGCTTACTGGAAATTAAGCGACGATAGCAAAGTTGCTGGCATTTAAATTCAGAGCCGCAGTCGTCGCAATAAGAACATTACTAGCGCTGAAGTTACCATCAGCATCGTAGAACAACTGCCCGCTATCTTTGGCATAACCAAAGCGCACTAAGTCAGTGGCGGTCTGATCAGCCGTGAGGTTTGCGAAGGTATCCACGAGGATTGTATTAGCACTGTTAGTTGCACCCGCCACAGCACTGACCGTCAAGGCGGCTCCCACTGCCGGAGCACCGTCAAAGGCGGCCTTACTTAGGGCGAACACATCGTTATTACCTGCTACTATGCTGAAGTCAGCGATCGTCACAGCACTGGTAGCGATGGCTTTATTCAAGACGAACTGGTCGTTACCACCACCACCAGTTAGGTTATCTAGACCACCGCCACCAGTTAGGGTGTCGTTCTTGGCACCACCAGCCAGGACATCGGCTGCTGCACCACCAGTAATCTTGAAGAAACCATTGGTTTCAGCAGCACCATTAAAGGTTAAGGTTTTGGTGGTGAAGGAAGAAGCATCAACAGTTAAAGTCGCACCACTTGCCACAAGGGTATCCGCAGTGTTGATTGTGGTGTTAGCGGCGGCTTGTTTAAAGATAATCGTCTCAACGTTGGTAACACCATTAATAGCAGCAGGAGTCGCACCAACTTTAACGGTCAAGGTGTCATCGCCATCGTTTCCATTGAGGGCAACACCATTAATCTGATCTACGGCAGCCGTCAAGGTAAAGGTATCATCGCTCTTACCGCCGACAATCTGGGTTATATTACTGCCAGCGCCGAGATTAAGGGTCAGTTTCCCGGTAAAGTCAGTGGCATCCAAACGATCATTGGCGGCATCCGTGACGGTAATCTTGCCGTCAATAGTCAGGTTTTTACCGCCTGAAATCACAAAGTTGTTACTTCCCGCGTTACTCTTTATTGTATCTAAGGTTGCGTCACTATTTTTGAGAACACTATCAGCTTTGACAACAATATTGAAATTAGCCTTGGAGTCCACGTCAACAATAGTCGTCCCAGCAACAGTACCATTTAGGTTAACGGTCGAAGCTTTTGTTGGATCGGCGAGGTCGAGAGATAGCTGACTGGAATACCCAGCCGCCAGAGTCAAGGGGAATTTTTCGGCGGTGTTAACCTTCAAGTTACCGGACTTGATAACGAGATTCTTGATTCCAGAGATGTTGGCAATATCAACGATAGGACTAGCAGCGGTGCCGGAGAATTGGATGGTCTCGATGTTTTCGATGTTCGGAATGACATTATCAAAAATCTGGGCGGTCAGTATGTCGTTGTCACTGGTGCTGGGGTCTTGAACGAAACTATTGAACAAGAAGGTTAAAGCCTGAACGGTGTTATTGGAGGCAGTCAAAAACTGACCTGCCGGAGAAACTTTGCTGTTCGCCGAACTGGTGAGAACTGCCCCCTCTTGTAACAAAGTGAAGGTAGTTCCCGTACCGCCACCACCAGCGATAAATTCAGCAATTTGTGCGTTAGCAGCCGTTACGGTAGCGGCATCGGCAGTGACCGTATTCACAATGGCCCAGCCACCACTATACTGGGCTGAGGTAAAGGTGGAGGAGCCATCAGCCGCCATGGCAACCGCGAAGTTTTCTGCTACCTGAGCGCGGTTCGTCAAAGCCTGTTGCCGTGAGGCGGGGGAAAACTGATTTAAAACGACCGGAAAATCAAAAATCGCCTGGGGCGAGGACAGAAGGTAGGTATCAGCCCAGTAGGTTAATTCTGCCGCCGGAATGTCAGCCGCGGCAATCCCGTAGAGATTTTGGAAAGCTTGGGTGACATACTGACGACGAGCGGCCGCATTCTGAGACAGCACCGTAGGGGATGCTAACATCGGATAGGCTGTCTTGGCTTCACTAGAGGTAGAAAATGCCTGCACCGCTTGATTCCAAGAAATTGCCTGACCTGCGGGACTCGCCCAGAAGGTAAGGTCAGAAGCTGACGGAGGCAGCTTGGTGTACATCAAGGACAGAGCAATAATTGAAGATTGGGGAATAGCCATAATTTTGTTACCTAAAACTCCTCACACTAGGAAACGAGGTTAGAAATCAAAGAAGCTACAAGCATCTCTGAGGTACCACAACTAATCATAGGAGAGGCATTATCATTTTGTCAAGCAGGGTTATAGCAATGGGAGTTAGAGTTAAATCCAATTTTTTTCGTGTTACCGAAGATACCAGTGCTAAAAATGCTTGCTAACTCACTGAAAAACTACTACTAACATAGCGCACGGAATTACAGATTTGAGAGATAGGCGGTCAAATTTAACATTATGTGACGATTCGCTTTAACCCTATTCGATTTGTTTGCACGAAAAAGACTAATAACTAATAGTGCCAAGCGGGACAGATATCTGAGGCCACATTGAGAAAGAGACAGTCCACTGTCGCCAACCCCCCTCCCTCGTCCCGGTACTCATCCCCCAAGTCCCAAAGGTGAAAACCGAAGCCTAGCAGCCAATTGGCCAATTCTGTTAACAGAGGTGTCTGGGGTCCATAGCCTCGGTATAACCAACACTCCAACAATAAGACTGAAACCTGGGGCAGGATCTGGACTGCTCCCTTGAGAATAGACCACTCGTATCCCTGGGTATCTATCTTGATGATTTGGGGAATTGGTAACTCTCCCCGCTCCACTAAACCATCTAGGGTGAGGACCGGCACCGTCAGGGGTGATAGTGCTAAACCTGACCCCTCCATCGGGAGAGCGGTGCTGGCCACCAGATTAGGAAAAACATTAAGGGTGACAGTTCCCTCCCGTTCTCCTAACGCCACCCCATAGAGGTGAAAATTGTCATGAAGCTTTAAACTTTCGGTCATAAACTGCTGATAAGCCGGCGCGTGGTTCACTAACGGCTCAAATAGATAAAACTGAGACTGGGGAAACACCTCAACAATATCCCTAGACCAGGAACCATCCGAGGCCCCTACATCATAAATAACTTGGGGGGATAACCCTTTAGCTTGCAAACGCTGGAAAATTTCTAAGTCTAGCTGAGCAAACTTTTCCCTCGTTTTATAGGTATCGGCAACGGACTTGTAGGCAGAATTCGTCATGGGTGGCTCTGGTAGTATCAGTTAGGGGTTAGTTCTAAACGAGTGTTGACAAGAACACAGTCTAGGGTGCTAAGGGCAGCGTCGGAGCCACTTAAATCTAAAGCACTACTGGCCACCAGATTGGGGAAGATATTCATGGTGACTTGGCCACTTTTTTCGCCTAAAGTAGGCTATAAACGAAAATTTTTGGGGATAATAGCTCGACAGGCGGGATCATAGTTGATTAGAGGCTCAAATAGATGAAATTCCGACTTGGGAAGCACTTCACGGCTGTCTTTTGACTAAGAGCCATTAGAAGCACCAATATCAAAGTTGACTTGCGGTTGGTAGCCCAAGTTTTTCAGTCTTTGAAATACGTCTAGAGCTAATTGGGCGAATCTGGCTTTAGTTTTATAGGTTTCCCCCAGAAATTTATAACTGGTAGCTTCCATAATTATCCTTGAGTATAGTTAAGCATAGTACCAGTCGGGAGTTATTCCAGATTTTGTGTTAACAAAAACACAGTCTAGAGTGACTAAAACACCCTGTTCGTTACGGTAGGGTTCGACCACATCCCAAAGTCGAAAATTAAAGGTTAGTAGCCAATCAGCAATTTCCGTTAACAGAGGTGTATTTGGTCCGTAGCCCCGATACAGCCAAGATTCTAAGATTAAAATATCAACATTGGCGAGGGTTTTTTGCGCTCCCTTCAGGATCGATAGCTCACCGCCTTGGGTGTCAATTTTGATTACCTGGGGTATGGGCAAATTTAAGGAAGTTATCGCTTCATCTAGGGTAAACATTGGCACGGGAACTGGTATAGTTTTGATTCCCGTGCTAGTCATATCTAGGGCAGTGCTACTGACGACGCTATCGGGAAAGACATTGATAGTTATATCCCCACTTTTTTCACCAAGGGCAATTTTATGCAAATGAAAAGAAGGATACATTACCAAGGTTTTTTCGATAAATTCTCGATATTCAGAGCAGTAATCAATTAGAGGTTCAAATAAGTAAAATTCGGCCAGTGGAAGGACTTTTTTTACATAACAAGACCACCCACTATTAGAAGCGCCAATATCAAAGATAACTTGGGGATGATAACCGAGATTGGACAATCGTTGAAAAACCTGAAGAATCTCTTTGAGGACTTGCTCGTCACTCAACTTTTCTAATACTTCTTGATAATTTTGGTTAATTTGGCTTGGGTTATCATTCATACCAGCTGATGGAGAAAGTTTGATGGGTTTGTTTTTCAATTTTATTTAATGGCGACATAAGTATGAGATACAGATAGAACTTCATATTTACTATAGCCTTTACTGTTTAATTCTGCCAGAATAGCATCGGTGAGATATTGTTCTCCATCTTGCCAAATATCATTGCGAATAATATAGGAAACATCAAGGGAAAGAGCCGTTTCTATATACCGATTTGAAGGTAGAAAATTAAAGTAGTCAGAGAACATAAAATCTACTATATTCTTAGCGTAAATCTCCTGGTTTTCTGATTCTAAAGAAGTTGATAACAATCCTTCTTGCTCTAGTATAGCTACCAGAGGTTTTAAATCTTCTAATTGTTTATGTTTTTGGAGATAGAGAAATATGTCATCTTTTGATAGTCTTAAATGAATCCAAGGATAATCGGCAAATAAACCGTATTGATGATGACCTTCGTAGGAATTCCACAGAGGCGCAGCCACACAGTAAATTAATCCTCCCGGTTTTGTCACTCGCCATATTTCCGAAAAAGCCGCTTCAATATTGGGAATATGTTCCATAGTAGCGACGGAAAAAACTAGATCGTAGTAGTTATCGGGTCTTGTCGTCGATTCGGCTGATTCTTGAAAGTAGGAAACTTTTTCATGAGTTAAGCCTTGGCCGATATCTTCGCAAACATCAAGACCGTGAACGACGGCCGCTTCTAGAAAAAAGCGGCAATCCCTGCCATCGTTACAACCCACCACCAAAACTTTTTTGTCCGTTAGCTTGTGACTTGGTATATATTTTAGGCAATCGTTGGCAAAATAGTTGAGATAATCCATAAACTTCTTCGATATTAGGTTTTAGTTTCTAAGCAGAAAAATAAGTGGCTGGCATAACGGAAGCAGACCAAAGTAGAGCTTGATGGAAGACATGATAATCTTGGAAAAAGAAAACATTGCCCCAGGAATTATCGAGGGAATAGGCAGAATTACAGTAATAACTAACGTCGGAACTGCCCCAAATACGATAGATAACTAGATGCCAGTGATAATCTCTTTCCTTCATGGCATTGACTAAATCTGGTAATCGATTCATCGCTCCCGAACGACCAAAGGGGAAATTTTGATCCCAAAATTCCGCAACTACCACGGGATAACGATAGTTACCCATACCTTTGATTACCTCTAAATCAAAGCCTTCCGTGTCTATTTTAACCAAACCAATATCTTTAGGTAATTCCTCGCCATCGTGGAGGCTGGCTAGGGTTTTAACAGTAACGGGAATAGTATCGGTAAATGCTAAACCTTCCGAAAGAGAATGCTTGGTTAGACTGCTATAAAAGCTGGCATCTTGATAGGTGTTGTCTGGGGTTTCATCTGTGGCTATATGTAGTTCTTGGGTTTGATTTTCGGAACCGAGAGCAAAGGGAAAAAGCCGAAAGTTAGGATGATCACCGAGGCGATTTTTGAGCTTATCGATTACAGCAGGAAAAGGTTCAAAGGCATAAACTTGATAACCAGCTTGTAGGAGACGACTAGAAACATCCCCCCGATTAGCACCAATATCTACTGCAAGACGATGGGGAAGATAGGAATATAAATAAGTCATTAATTCGATGTCTAAATCTTGAAAATATTTTTGATCGATAATGACTTTATATTTTTGAGAGTGAATATCTTCAAAGATTTGGCGGTTATCTTCGCTGATTTGATGGAGATTTTCTTGTATTTTTTGTATGGTTCCAAAAACAGCATCACTTTGCTGTTGGTAAGCTTCATAAATTCTCTGGAAAGAATCGATAATTGTATCACTATGTTTTTGGGAGTCTAATCGCACGTCGCTGGCTATTTTTTGGAAAGTGTCCAGAGTTGATTCGTGCTGTTTTTGAGATTGGCTGTGATTTGTTTGGAGTTTTTCCGTCAAGACTTGAATATTTTTAATTATATCTACGGAAAACTTGAGCAGAAAAGCTTGATTTTGCAGTGATAAATCAGCCTTTCGCTTGGCTTCTGCATTTTCTTGTCGGATTTGTTCGGTGGAGTTATTAAGTTGCTCAACCTTAAAATCTAAGGGATCAAGCTGATTAAGTTTCTCCAGTTTTTCCAGTTTTTGGAGTTGGTCAAATTGGACATGAATGAGGGAATCAAGTTTTTCTAGAAATAAATCTTTGACTGCTTTAACTCGCTGAACTATTTTATTTTTGGCTAATAATTGCTTGATCATTTTGGCTAGTGATTGGGTAAATTGTCTTAAGCTTGACTGGGAGAATTTTCAATTTTGCGGCTAGTTTCAGGAACTAACAAATCTTGACGAATAAAGACCACTTCTTTTTGGAGGAGTGTGCCATCAATGGGGGATCTCCATTCGCCGGTTTCGTCATAATAACGGAAACCAAGCTGATCCAAAAGATTAAGCATTTCATTGAAGACAAGAGCGTCTTGATCATAGCGAATAAAGGAGAGTTCAGCAATTACTAAATCTACCTGAGCGATAAATTCTTTCGCTCCTTCTAAGACGATATGCTCGGCACATTGCACGTCTAATTTTAATATTCCTCTGCCAGAAATTTGCTCATCTGTCGCCACCTGATCGAGGGTTTTTACCGCCACTGTAATCGTTTCATAGTTTCTAAAATCGGCGGGAGTGAGCAAGGAACTACCGTACAAATCGGGGGAAACTTGAAAACTCAACTGACCAGCTTGATTAGAAATGGCAATTTCTAGTAATTCGGCTTTAGGAATATTACAGATGTAGTAATTTCTGGCCGATTGCTCGTATTTTGAGATTAGCGGATCGATGAGGATAAAGCGAGCTTCTGGGAATAATTGACTAGCGGTATGAGACCAAATACCGTGGGAAGCTCCCACATCAACCACAAAATCGGGCTGATATTTTTGCCCTCGTAAACGTCGCATGACTTGATAGACTTGAGCATAATCTTTATAGATAATTGAGGGAACGGGGGGTTCAATAAAGTGAACTAAATCGATCGGCGATCGAGGTAAAATCGCCTCAAATCTGTCATCGGCTGCTTGTTCTTGTTCGATCGATTGCCGCACCCATTGATTGATCCCTTGATCCGAGAATTTTACCGCTACTTTAACGGCATTTTCCCGCATTCTCTGCTGATTTTCTGGGTCAAGAACGTAATCCACGGCTGCCGCCAAACTTTCAGGTGTATAATCACAAACCACACCGATTTGAAAGCGATTAATAAAGTTAGCCGCCGAGGTTTTATTACTGCCTAAAAGAATTACTGGGGTGTTAGCGGTGGCGAGGTTAAAAATAATCCGGCCGGGTAAACTAAGGCGAGACAATTGTGTCCGATCATCTCTTTCGTCCATGGTTCCGGTGGGAACAATAACAAAGGGATATGCTTGTAGTTGTTGTCCTAGTTGTTCTTCGGGATAAAGTCCTTGGCTATAAAGTCCCCATTTTTCTAATTCTGTGGCAGATTCTTTGAGCCAATAATAGTTAGAATTGCCATACCAATCTAGTTTAATTCCTGCCCCTTGAATACTCTCTAAAAGAGATTGGAACCATTGGGGACTCCAAATGCTCCCTAATAAAGCTCCCCATTTTTCTTGACAGCGTTGGGGAGAAACTTCGGCAACTTCACTATTGATGAGACGGTGGGGAACGATCGCCGGTAGGAGCCAAAATTTGTAGCCGTACTTATTCTCGTAAGCGTCGCGCAGTTCGGGATGGGTGGCAAAACGAACGGAACATTTGCTTAAAAACTCTTTCATTAAAGCATCGGGAATCTCCTGAACGCAGATATTCTGATCGTCCATGATGTAGGTGGCAAGGGGAACGTTAAATAATTCCTTAATAGCGATCGCTGTTAGCAAGTTGCTGGCGTAGTAAGGGACACAAAAAACTCTCTCAATCTGGTTGTGTGCGAAAGTTTTGAGTACAGATTGAAAGATTTCTGGTCGCGATAGTTCCAGGTGATCAAGCACGAGACTGAACGCCCCAAAATTCTGTTCCCCACCGTAGTGATTAGCGGAGCGTATGGAAATAACTTGACGATTATCAGGAAAGATTCTTTTTACTAATGGCCCAGTGCCGTGCTGCTGATTGACTTCACAGGCAGTAATGACAACACTGCCACAGACGCAGTGGTTCTGGAACATGGCAAAGCGATTATCGATGGGTTGTCCCTGTTCTAGTGATCGCCAGAGCCAATCGTCAAAATGGTCAGCTTTTAAACTGGTGGCTAATTGACGACTAGCCTGACGCAGTTTTAGCTGATAGCTATGGGTACGGAGTTTGGCAATTTCTGTTAAAAAACTTGCGGATGCGTAGTCACAGACAGAACCGAGGTCAAAATCTTGCACAAATTTAGCGGCGGCACTATCTTTCTGTCCGACCACCAGAATGGGGGTGTTAGCAGCAGCGACGATAAAAGGGATGCGGGAAGGTAAGCTCAAATAGGCTATTTCCGGCCGATCCTGTTCTTCTGCGGAACTGCCAGTGGGAACAAGAGCAAAAGGAGCTTGACGTAGGCGGTTAATTAGGTCAGCCTGGGGACAGTAGCCTTGAAAGAAAATTCCATCCTGCGCTAATTCTTCCTCTTGGAATTGCAGCCAGTGACGATTGGGATTACCATACCAATCAATTTTTATTTGGGATTCCCGACATGACTGACGCAGTTTTTCTAACCAATTCTGAGACCAAATATTACCAATTAAAACGCCTCGCCCCATCAGATCAGGCATGACAATTTCAGGGGGAAACAGATAGCTTTCGACCACGGGAGGGATAAACCAGATTTTCTGCCTGTATTTTTTTTCATAGACTTGGCACAAGGGCAGAGAAATGCCTAAAATTAGATCGCTGCTATCGAGTAATTTCTGAACTGCTTCATCTTCGACGGCGTTAACATAGACGTTCTGATCATCCATCAGGTAGGTACAAACGGGGACCTGAAAGAGAGATTTAATTGCCACCCCTACATAAAAATCTTCGGTAAAATATGGGATTACTAAAACTCTTTTCGGTTTTAAATAAACAAATAAATTTTGGATTTTTACTAAAATTTCCCCGTAGGAACAACCGCGCACATCTAGACAAAAATTCTGAACGCCAAAATCCTGCTCCCCACCGTAGAGATTAGTGGTTCGCAGGGAAACTATCCGGCTAGTATCGGGAAAATTTCTCTTTAAAAGAACGCCCACCCCGTGCCGCTCGTTAACCTCGTTGGGTGAGACAATAATATCATAACTTTCTTGGAATTTGTCGGCAAAACCATTTAAGTCTTGTAAGGACAAACTAAGTTCTTTTTGTAATTCCTGATAAGAGGTAAGCATAATGATTAATTTTAATAGGCTCTAACTATAGACATTCCATGACCGCTGACAGATTTTCTCAGAAAAACGGAGCATAAGCTCATTTTGCTTGCTGCCTCGTCATTAAGATAACTGCCGTTTTTTTCCTTGGTTATCCCTCAAGAAATTTTATATTTTTCGATATCCCCTGTCAAGTTCCTTCTCACCCATCCCACAAAACCGAGATTGATCCTTGCAGGTCTTAATGTTTTAAGATTGTTCATCTCCTTTTTACTAACTTCAGCGACCGTTTTCACAATGACCATTTTATATCGCTTTTTGTTTCCCCATCAGGAATTATCATCTTGCCTTGGCAGACTAGAACTGATGTACCACCTATGCCAACTTCCCTAATTTCACGGTTGTTTTTCTGAAACTTTAATTGTAAACTGCTGGGTCTGCCCATTTCCACTCCTTGGGTTATCGTCCATTGATTCATCCCTTCCCTAGAAGATTCTAATCCCCCTAGGTTGAGAATTCCGAGACCAATTTGGGGCAGTATAGCACTAGGATAATCTTATCAAACCCTTCTGTTATTTTTTACCGCAAAAGGGAGAAATGAGCTAATAAAAGCCCACCTCTCGGTAATTTATCGCTCTGTTTTAGTGACAGCCAAGAATACTTTACTTGTGACCATTACCCTGCATAGCTAAAACCGCATCGCGTAGTTTATCCGGCACTTCTTGCAGGTGATCCTCATCCCACCGGAAGAAACCGACACCCATAGTCAAAGAACGCAATTCAACGATAAAATCGTGCATTTCCGCTTGGGGGAGATAGGCCGTCACCTGATCCCAACCTTTCCACTCCTCAGAAGCTTCAAAACCCTGAATTTGACCGCGTTTACCACTGATTAACTGTAAAACCTTGGCGGTGTATTCTGAGGGAGCGAGAACCGTCACCGATAGAATTGGTTCTAATAAGACCGGATGACATTTAGGCAGTCCCTCCGTCATCGCTAGACGGGCCGCTTGTTTAAAAGCTTGTTCGGAACTATCGACACTGTGATAGGAACCATCGGTGAGGGTGACATCAATATCCACCACGGGGAAACCCAACGGACCATGACCGAGATATTCCCGCACTCCCGTTTCCACCCCCGGAATATACTGTTTGGGGACGACACCACCAACAATGGTTTCATGGAATTGGAAACCTTCCCCCCGAGGTAAGGGTTTAATATCGAGGTAAACATCGCCAAAAGCACCGTGGCCGCCGGTTTGGTGTTTATAACGTCCGTGGGATTTGGTGCTGGTTTTGATCGTTTCCTTGTAGGGAACTTGGGGTAAATGGGTGGTCATCGGTAGATTATACTTGCGCGTTAGGCGATCGAGGGCCACTTGCAGATGAATTTCTCCCTGTCCCCAGAGAATCACTTCTTTAGTATCGCCTTGTTGTTCCCAGTGGAGGGCAGTATCCTCTTCAATTAGTTTCGTCAAAGCTGAACTTAATTTCACTTCATCCTTGCGATTTGCGGCGGCAATAGCGAGAGCAAAGACGGGTTTAAGCTGTAATCCTTGGGGAAGGTCGGGTTTTTGACTGCCGCTGCTAACCACGTCTCCGGTGGCGATTCCCTCCAAACGACCGAGAGCGATAATTTCCCCCGCTTGGGCCTGCTGTAGGGGTTGTTGTTGTTGTCCCATAAGACGATAGATACCACCAATCCGCACACCGTTCAAGGCCATGCCATCGCTAAGGGTTCCCTGCCAGATTCGCCCTAGGGACAGGCGACCGCCCTGGGGAGTAAAATAGGTTTTGAGGATTTGTACCACCGCATCCCCATCCGCACTGGGATCGAGACCGCGACGGTTGGCAGTAATTGTCGGGGCCGGTGTTTCTTCCACTAAAGCGGTGAGGAGATGACGCACACCATAGTCCCGTTCCGCCATACCGAAGAACACAGGTACTATCTGATCGGCTCCCAGTTCTTGTTTTAAGTCTTGGAGAATTTCTTCCCGGGAGGGGTTAATATCTTCGAGGAGTTCTTCTAAAAGATGATCGTCAAATTCGGCGATCGTTTCTAGCATTTCCTGTCGAGCAATCTGTTCTTCTTCCTTGAGGTGGTCGGGTAAAGCTACAGGATCGGCGGGACTGTTAGCATGGTAATGATAAGCCTGTTCGTTGATTAAATCAATAAATCCGATAATTTCGTTGTTCTGACGGATAGGATATTGCTGGGGAACGAGGGGACGACTAGAAACGGATTTGAGAGCTTGTAGGACTTCGTTAAAGTGACTATTACAGCGATCCATCTTGTTAATGAAGATTAGATGCGGAATTTCCCAATCATCGAGGAATTTTAGCAAGGGAGCCAGGGTGAGAACTCGATCAACCACCGGTTCACAAACGATAATAGCAGCACCGGCCCCGACCAGGGCATTATAGGTTTCACTGGCAAATTCGATCGAACCGGGGCAATCGAGAAAGGTAAAATTTAGGTCTTGGTATTGACTATGGGCAACGGAAACTTCTACACTCATCTGTCGATCCCGCGCTTGGGTGGAACTATCACCAACGGTATTGCGATCGCTGATTTTACCTTTTCTGGTGATCGCTCCTGTTACGAAAAGTAAACTTTCCAGTAAGGAGGTTTTTCCACTGGAGTAAGGGCCGACAAGGGCCACATTACGCGTGTTTGCTCCGATACTTTGATTCATACAGATACCCCCAACAATGATTTAGTGATTAGTTGTGGCGATGGGACGATATTTACACTCGATCGCCCTAGGAAATATACTGTCATAGCACTAAAAATTACTCTCAGGACGCATTTAGAAGTGAAAGGCCTGTCTTGCCATAATTTTGCCCAGTGCTACAGGTGTATTCTTTCTTACTCTTCACCCTAACTCAGTCTCAAGCATTACATCCCATTCTCGCAATCTCTTGTAAAGTCTTGCCTACTTTTAGTTAAGGAAGTTAAATAAATGTTAACTAAAGCTTTTAACTATCCACAGTCTTTCTCCTCAACTGGATTTACAAAAACGAGAGGCTGCCTGATATAGTGAGAGGTCGGGATGATGTTTATCAAGCAATTTTTATGTTAAAAGCTGGAATCGTGGGACTGCCAAATGTGGGGAAATCGACCCTATTTAACGCTCTGGTGGCTAATGCCAAGGCCGAGGCCGCTAATTTTCCCTTTTGTACCATTGAACCGAATGTGGGTGTGGTATCCGTCCCCGATGAACGTCTGGAGGTTTTGGCTAAAATCTCTAATTCCGAGAAAATCGTGCCGACGCGGATTGAATTTGTCGATATCGCCGGATTAGTCAAGGGTGCGAGTCAGGGGGAAGGATTGGGTAATCAATTTTTGGCTAATATCCGGGAAGTGGACGCGATCGTTCATGTGGTGCGCTGTTTTGATAATGATGATATTATTCATGTTTCCGGTTCTGTGGATCCGGCCCGGGATATCGAGGTGATTAATCTAGAGTTAGCTCTGGCGGATTTGGGACAGGTGGAGAAGCGAGTGGAACGTTTACGCAAACAGGCGAAAAATAGCAAGGAAGCCGCCGAAGAATTGGTTATCCTTGAAAAAATCCTAATTTGTCTTAATGACGGTATTTCGGCGCGAAAAGTGGATTTAAGCAAAGAGGAAGAAGAATTAATTAAAAATCTCGGTTTATTGAGTCGGAAACCGATTATTTATGCGGCTAATGTTAGCGAAGATGATCTGGCCACGGGTAATGATTGGGTGGAAAGTGTCCGTCAAATTGCCCAACAGGAACAGGCAAAAGTTGTGATCGTTTCTGCTCAAGTGGAATCGGAATTAGTGGAATTGTCGGAGGAAGAAAGAAAAGATTTTCTTGGTTCTTTAGGGGTAGAAGAAGGGGGATTAAAATCTTTAATTAAAGCTACCTACGAGTTATTAGGACTGCGTACCTATCTCACCACCGGTCCCCAAGAAACCCGCGCATGGACGATTATTTCTGGTATGAAAGCACCCCAGGCAGCCGGAGTTATTCACTCGGATTTTGAACGGGGTTTTATTCGTGCGGAAACCGTGTCTTATCAGGATTTAGTTAATAGTGGCACGATGAGCGCTGCTAAAGAAAAAGGTTTAGTCAGAAGTGAAGGCAAGGAATACATTGTTCAAGAAGGTGATGTTTTACTATTCCGTTTTAATGTTTAACTAAAAATAAATCAGGTGAGTGCCACCCACCTGATCAAAAGGCTAAACAACTTTACTAAAATAACAGGAGAGTATGACTGAATAAATTCAGTCGTCCGCAATGTTTTGATATAATCGCTCAAGATTTATGCCATAGAAAAGTCTTTTGATACTAAATCCAGTTATTAAAGACTGATTATCTATTGTCTCTTTTGCCTACTGCCTTTTGCCGATCCTCATCAGTAGCCTATACTCAAGGGATTTAGTATGACTTGGCATAATCTCTCAGCTTTTTTTACTCATTTTGGTTAACATTAAACTGAATTTTTTATCTCTTGACATACGCTAATTTAGATTCTATAATTAGGTATAGGGGCAAGTTCCTGTTTAATCAAGATGGCGATGATCTCTGTCCACTAAAAGACTGGTTTGCCAGGAATGCAGTCAAGACTAAAAATAGTCTATCTATTCAACAACCCGCAACAGAAAACATTCAAATCAGGCGCAGTAAATGAAAGAGCAAGGATTGTTATTTTCCGAAGACAGCCTGTTACCTGAAAAACTCCCGCAAATTCAGGAATCACAACCTTCTAACAATCTTGCGGCAGTTTTTGAAGAGTGCCATAATTATATTTATGCCAACGAAGGAATGCTCAAAGACAAGATTTTTCACGAGATGGTTAAACTAATCATCATCAAACTTCATGATGAAAAATCTGCCAAGCAATCGGTAAATTTTGGCGTTACAGCAAGTGAATATAAAGCCATCGTCGCCAATAAGTCCGATGAATTTATGTCGCGTCTCAGTCAATTATTTACCTCCATCAAGAATCATTATCGGGGATTTTTCACCGATGACAAATTCAAGTTAAAACCTTTGACTCTTGCTTATATTGTAGGCAGGTTACAGTACATTAATTTAACTAAAACATCTGGCGATATAAAAGGTGAAGCCTTCCAGACTTTTGTAAATAGACACCAGCGTGGAGATAGGGGAGAATTTTTTACCCCTCAACCAATTGTACGCCTTGCGGTTGAAATGATAGACCCCAAACCAAACGAAAAAATTATAGATCCTGCTTGCGGAAGTGGTGGTTTTCTAATTCAAGCAATAAACCATGTTCGACAAAATAACCCAGAGTTCGATATAGCAACTTTTGTGCAAGAAAGTATTACGGGAATTGAATTTAATCCCGATGTCGCCCTTTCTGGTATGATTCGTTTAGTTTTTGAAGGTGGCACAGGTTCAGAAATTATCTGCACTAATGCGCTTATCGAAGATGAAAAATTAAATAATTCCTTTGATGTTATCTTGACCAATCCTCCTTTTGGAAATAAGGGAAAAGTAGAAGACCAGAAAATTCTTCAATCATATCTTCTTGCCCGAAAATGGCATAAATCAGCGTCCAATGGTTGGGAAGCTTCCCCAACCATTTTAGCGGGTCAGTCGCCCGATATTTTATTTATTGAGAAATCTATAAAATTATTGCGTGCAGGTGGGCGCATGGCAATTGTTTTACCCGATGGTCTATTACAAAATATCTCTAATGGACCGATTCGCTATTGGTTGCGCTCCCAAGCAAAAATATTAGGTGTTGTTTCCATCCCCACAGAAGCTTTTGTCCCTTATGGCACGGGAATCAAGACATCACTTTTAGTAGTTCAAAAATTACCAGCAAACAATGATTCTTGTTTTATGGCACAAATCAAAAAAATAGGCTATGACGTTAAAGGACAAACAATATATAAGCGCAACGAGTCGGGAGTTATAGCCCGAACAAAATCAGGTTTGCCAATAGTTGACGATGATATAGATGATATTTCTCAATCTTTTAGGTCATTTATCAACGGCGAATTTGCACAAAACAGCAATTGTATTTATACAGTTAAGAACACCCTGCTCAATTCCAGACTAGATGCTGAACATTATTTACCCAATGACCAAAAATTATTAGAACATCTAAAATCTATTGGGGCGAAACCTTTAGGTGAAATTGCCGATATTTTGAGAGATTCAGCTGATTTTCGTTTAGCCAAAGATAGTGAAATTAGATATATCGCTATCTCCGATGTTGATTATCGTACAATGCAAGTTGTTTCTCAACAAATAATCAAAGCACATCAAGCCCCATCTCGCGCAACATATAGATTGTACAAAGGTGATATTATCACAGCAATTTCAGGAGCAAGTACAGGAAGCTCACGTCAAGCAACAGCCCTAATCACGGAAGATGAAGACGGAGCAATTTGCTCAAATGGATTTTCAGTATTAAGAAATATTCAGGAAGTCGAGCCTTTGTTTTTATTAGTATATATGCGAACGGACTTTTTTTTGCGTCAGATTAAAAGGTACATGACAGGTCATGCTATCCCTACTATTTTAGTAGATGATTTGTCAAAAGTTTTAGTGCCTATTCCCCCCAAATCTGAACAGCAGAGAATAGCAAAAAGTATGGCCGAAATTCAAGTAATTAGAAAAGAAGCATTAAAAGCAAGTGAGAATGTGGTTAACGAAATGAGTCTTTTACTTGGCCAATTTGACTAAGGCAAAAAGCAGGTTAAGCCTAGAACAAGTCTTAATACTAAATCCGGTTATTAAAGACTGATTAAGTAGGTGGGTGGAATTAAATATAAGATGAACGTAGGTTGGGTTGAAGTATGAAACCCAACGCTAAATCTGGTTATTAAAAACTGATTATTTATTCACCCTTTTGTCTGTCCTGATATGTAGCCTATACTCAACGGATTTAGTATGAGTCGCTAGTCGAGGAGAAAAATGTAAAGATTTGTTAAATTGTAACTTTTAATACAATCGTGCTTCAAAACCTTGCGTCTTCATCGGCCCGCGTCCTGTAGGGGCGAAGCATTCGAGCAATAACCTATCGGTGAAACCGTAGATTTTCTATCCGAATGCTTCGCCCGTACTTTTTCAGCAAGCCCTATTCATTGATTTTTTTGATCCAATGGCAACTTTTACATCAATATTGTCAAATTGAATGAGTATGGTGATTTTGTGCTATAATAGAGGTCTATTAAAAGTAAAAAAAACAATCAATTACCATGAATAGCAAAACAGAAATCACTATTCAAGTTCCCTTAGAAATTGCTAGATATTACGCTAAAATTAAACCCAATGACCGAGCGAACATAGAAAACAAATTAACTGAAACTATTCAATTAGAATTAGAAAAATATCGTCAAAAAGCAGCGGCGAGATTATCAATAATTATGGATCAAGCTAGTGATGAAGCAGAAGCTAACGGATTAACTCCAGATATTTTAGCGTCTATTTTAGAACAAGATGAATAAACCCCGATTTGTTTTTGATGCTAATGTAATTGTTAGTACTTTTTTATTTAAAACCAGTCCGCCTCGTTTGGCTTTAGAAACTGCCAAGAATCAGGGCATAATTATCTTATCTGAGACGGTTATTGATGAACTTAGCAACGTTTTATCTCGTCCTAAATTTGACCGCTATTTAGCTAGGTTAATTCGCCAAGAGCTACTAGAAACATTGGTGGCAGCATCTTTATTGGTGAAACCGTCAGAATCTGTCAATGAGTGTCGAGATGCAAAGGATAATAAATATCTAGAGTTAGCAATTAGTGGTCATGCGGAATCTCTTATTACAGGGGATGAAGATTTGTTAGTCTTGAACCCATTTAGAAACATTAAAATCATCACTGTATTAGAATTTTTGGAGACTTATTCCGTCAGCTGATGGGGTTTATAGGGAAGTGGGGTGTGGGGAGAAACAATTCATAACTTGAAAGTTAATCACATTATTAAAAACCGATTTGGTATTGTAAAGTTTCAATACAAATATAGTCAGATATAGTCAGGCATAGTAATATATAGACAGGAGACTATCAGACTATGCAAAAAAAGCAGCAATAAGTTATCGAACGGCTTGGAGGTGGTGGAAACAAGGGAATTTAACAGGCTATCAATTGCCTTCTGGTACAATTATCACAACGGATGACAACCCTTCAAAACCCGACGCTGAGTTAAAAGACAACGGATAACAAT
>VYMC01000054.1_pt1 | contig 34062 bp, 25 predicted proteins | sample 5115301 | NCBI WGS metagenome assembly VYMC01 (sample SAMN12291802, study PRJNA351875) | freshwater metagenome | isolation source: freshwater lake | place: USA: Michigan, Wintergreen Lake | collected 2013-08-08 | reverse complement strand
ATAAATCTAACAATAGATGAGATTGATTACTATATAAATCTAAAGTTGAATTTAAAAAAAACAACTGTTAATAAGCTATCAACATTACCTACAATAGACAAATTGGCAGCACAAGACGTACTGGAAGCAGTTAAAAAATATGAAGATTTAGAAACAGCTTTAGCAAGTACTGCTTTAAGTAATATTCAAAAGAACATAATCTTATTGTGTAGCTATATACCCAAGAGCAACAACAATGAAATAATCTTTCAGAATAGACTTAGTTTATCAGAGCCAAAAGACATTACTAATCTTACAGAGAATAATAGAGCATTTGATAATAATGTGAAGTTGTTTGGTAAAGTAGAAAGTATTAATGCGAAGTTTGGATTTTCAGCAAATAAGGATATTGGAGAATCAAATTTATTTGATACAAAAACTATGTTTGCTGATTACAATTCTGAACCATTACAAGTAATTGTAGGTAATTTCAGGATAAGTTCTTCTGAGGGATTAGTATTTGGAAGAACATTTGATGTGCTAAAAGGGACGAGGAATTTCAATAACAACCCAATAATGCTAAGAGGATTTAATTCTGAGATGGTACATACTGCGTTTTCCGGAATTAGTTCAAACTATAGCTATCAATTTGAAAAGTCAAGTATTATGGTAAGTGGAATTTACTCTAATAGGTATTTATCTTCAACATTAGATAGTTTGAATAATGTATCAAGTGTCTATCGGCTTGGTTACTTTAGAGATTCCACTGAATTAAGTAAAAAAGAAAATCTACATGAGGTCTTATTGGGTGGGATAGTTAACTATAGATATGATAACATAAGTATAGGATTAAATCTCCTTAATTTTAATTACTCAAATTTATTAAAAATAAGGACAAACGATTTTCAATCAAAGTTTACAAACTTTAGTATCTTTGGAGCTTATGAGACTGATGGATTAAGACTTAGCTCTGAATTAGCTTTTGATAATGATGAGAATCCTGCTATAATAGGCAAACTAAATTATGTTTTAAAGGGGAACTCAATTACTGGGTTATTTCGATATTACTCAAAAGAATATAACTCTATTTATGCAAGTTCATTTTCTGAATATTCAAGGAGGAATAATGAATTTGGGGTGTATATGTCCTATGAATACAATACAAAAGCTATAAATAACTTTACTTTTTTTGATTACTTTAGGGAAATGGAAACAATTAACCAGGTAGTAAGCAAAAGGGGGTACGAATTATTTAATCAAACTAATATTAGAATAAATAAAGATAACTTATCACTTAACATAAGAATGAAGAATCAGACAGGTGGTATATCAAGCAATGATAATCTGACAATAAATGAAAGCTATAGAACAACAGCACGTTTGCAATATGAGTACTTTGCTAATGATTTACTAAAAATTAGATTTGGTACACAATATACAAACTACTCAACCCAAGCAGCAAGTAATAATGGGTATGAGATTGGAGTGAGATTAAACTACAAAATTGAGGAGAATCTAAATATAATTGCGATGGCAAGTAGTTATTCAATTGATGATTTTGATGCGGCTTTATGGAGCTACGAGCAGATTTTCCCTACTTTAGGGTTTGTAGCTTTACTAAATGGTAGAGGTGAACGCTTGCAAATAGCTATTAATTATAAGTTTCTGAACTTTGTTTCAATGTGGGTTAGATATATGCAGAATAGTTATTTGAGTAATACTACTTTACCTGCAGAGAAAATTAAAAGTGAAAAACTGAACCTACAGCTTCAACTTAGCTTATAATTACTTTTTGCTCCACTCATCCCAACCACCTGTATAAATCAAGATTTTAGTAAAACCAACCCCAATCATATCTTCAGCTAATTTATGGCTTAAATCGCATGTGCCACCATTGCAATAGATTATAAATACTTTATCCCTAGGTAATCCAAAAATCCTTCCCATATAAGCAACTTCTTCTTCGTAAGGGAAGATATTAATTGCATTACCTATTTTACCTTTTTTGTAATCTTCAGGTTTTCGAGCATCAATTATTTGAAAGCGTGGGTCATTGAGTTTTTCTTTTACTTGTTCATAAGTAACTGTTTTCTCAATCTTTGCTTTAGCATCTTTTACTTCATCAGCTTTTGATTCAGCAATTGGCTCTACTACTTGATTGGGTTTATTATTTGCAACTATATCTTTAGTAATTGTTTTGCTATTCTGTTTTACTTCTTCAGTAAATACTTCGGTCTTTTGTGAAGTTTCATTCTTTTTAATTGCTTGGTCAATTGCTTGTATTTTATCTAAAGTCATAGCCAAGCTGTCAATTTCAGAATTTGATAATGTAGTTGGCGTTTCAGCTATAATAGGCAATGGCTTAGCAGCATAATTATTGTAAAGTAGAGCTAAAAATACTGAAAGAGTAATTATACTTCCTATTTCGTAGAGTTTCTTTTTCATTATTAGAATTTTCTTTCTTTTTTGATTTGATTGTAAGCAGAGTTTACCAAAGCTAACTTTTTTTCAGCTTCTTTAATTTCATTTTCTGATTTATTTTTCAACTTATCGGGGTGAAGTTCTTTTACAAGCTGTTTATATTTTAGTTTGATTTCTTCATTTGTTGCATTTGGGTTTAACCCCATTGTGTAGTAAGAGTCATTAGCTTTGGAATAGTTGCTTTGCTTTTGACTTTCTTTACTTTGATAGGATTTTTGGCTTTTATTGGTTTCCTTATTTTCTTTTTTTGAATTTAGCTCATCAATAATGCGTTTTAGTTCATCGTCATCTTGAGACAGAACTTTTTCAGCATAGCTATTACTGTAATCCAAATCATTAATGTAACTTTTTGCAAAGTTCTTTACTCTATTGAATAATTGACCCATCTATTCCATGAAAATGTTAGTTTACTTTGTTTACGAATTTAAAGATAGTTTGTTTTTACAAATGATAAAGTATTTACTTACAATATTACTGACTATTCAATGCTCAGTAGCTTACTCAGCTACTTTTTCGCCAATAGAATATACACTTCAACCAACAATAGTTGAAGATATTGAGAATGCTAAGACTTTAATCAAATGGCGATATGACTCAATAGCAACAAGTTATAAAATTTCATATAGAGAGGTAAGTGGTTTGTGGTCTGAGATTCCTAAAAGTAAGTTCATAGAGCAAACAACATTAAATAAAGAATTTACAGAGTACGCATTTGAAAATTATGATAAGACTAAAGTATATGAATTTCAAATAGAAAAGGAATTTAAGAGAGACAAAGATATAAAAGTTGGGTACACATATTTTACAGTAAATTCCCAAGCTAGACCAATAAATCCTATAAATAAAATACTATTATTAGTAGATAATAGCTATAGCTTGGATAGTTCATTTTTAAAGAAGTTAGAGGAATATAGGTCAATATTAAACCTGAATGGTTGGGAAAGTAAAATTAGCTATGCTCCGCGTGTAGAGGTATTCAATGCAAAGTCAGTTATACTTACAAAATCTTTATTAGAAAGTGTTTATAGAACTTTTAAATATTCAAGTGTATTAATCATAGGAAGAGTAGCAATGCCATACTCAGGATTTTTTGCAGTAGATGCACACCCTGACCACGTTGGCGCTTGGCCCACTGATGCTTATTATGCAGATTTGGATAATGATTGGATTGATACATTAGCAATTGGTTCGCAAGCTACCGAAGCAAGGCAACATCAACAATTGGCTGATGGAAAGCTTGATAATAACATAATTGGTTCGAGGACGGAAGTAAATATAGGAAGGATTGATTTTTCTAATTTACCTTTTTTTAATCAAAGCGAAATAGAGCTAACAATTAGATATTTGAATAAGAATATTAAATTTAGATTGAATGGTGAGCAATCTAGAAAAGGTATTTTAACAGATGGATTTGGAGATTTTTCCGGTAGAGCTTTTGCAGCTTCAGGTTTCGATAATTTAGGATTAATATTATCAAGACAAAATATAAAAGATACGCTTCCGATTCCTACTATTTTTAATGAAGATTTCCTTTTGGGCTATGCCTGTGGTGGTGGCGGACCAACGCAAGTAGGAGGTTATTTAGGAAGTGATGTATTTCCGAATAATGTAAATAAAATACCATTTTATGGATTATTTGGTTCATATTTTGGAGATGTAGATTATCAAAATAATTTGATGCGGAGCTATTTGGCGGGTGAAGGGAAATCATTAATTTCATATTGGGCTAACAGACCAAACTGGCGGCTTTATAGATTGCCTTATGGTGCTAATTGGGGACAAGTATTATCGTATGCACAGAATACATCTGACGAATATATTGACCATTTTGATGTTGCACAAAGATATGTACATATTGCGTTACTTGGAGACCCAACTTTAGAAATCTATCTTCATAAGGGAATTGAAATCTTAAATGAAAATAATGAAGAAATGACATTGAAAACAACATTAATAGGGAATGAACAATTGTCAAAAATCTATATTATTGGAAAATCTAAAGCTTTTAATGAATATTCTAATATTGCAACGATTACATCATTGAATTTTAGTAAAGCTCTACTTGATGAGTTTTCTGAAGCTTATGCTATACCTGAAGTGCTATATAGTACCAATGCTGGAGTGAGTAGATTACTACTTACGGGTGTAAAAGTAAAATAACCATTCTATCAAAAGAGCATATCATTAGGATAATTTTCCTTAGTTTTCAATTGTTCACAGTTCAAAAAAGTAAATCTAATTAATGTATAAGTTAGCAGCTATTGATATGGGTACGAACTCTTTTCACATGGTAATTGCCAATGTGAATAATAAAGGAGTACTTAATATCATTGCAAGGGAAAAAGAATCAGTACGACTTGGCTCTTCTTCAGGTGATATGAAGTTCATCCAACCAGAAGCGATTAAAAGGGCTATTCAATGTTTGAGCAGATTTGCAGAGATTGCAAAATCAGAAAATGCAGAAATAAGAGCAGTAGCTACAAGTGCAGTAAGGGAAGCAATAAACAAAGAAGAGTTTATTTCAAAAGTAGAACAAAAAACTGGGATTACTGTAGAAGTAGTATCAGGCAAGGAAGAGGCGAGATTAATAAATGAAGGGGTGATACACTCACTGAATTTGGTAAATAAAAAAGCATTAGTTATTGATATTGGAGGTGGCTCTACTGAAACTATTGTCAGTGAATCGGGAACAAACCTTTACTTAAATTCGGCAAAATTGGGTGCTATTAGATTAACTAAAAAGTTTTTTGATGAAGATGAAATAAAAGAAGAGAACATAGCTAAAGCAATTAGATATATCCAAGGAGAATGGGTAAACATATTAGATAAGATAAAAGAAATTGGTTTTGATTTATCAATTGGAACATCAGGAACGATTGAAAACTTAATCAGAATGGCTTACATAGCAAGATATAATACTGAACCAAGTAAACTGAATGGTCTTACAGTTACATCAAAGCAAATATTAAGACTAATAAATCAAATAAAGCTATGTAAAACAATTACTCAAATACGAGCTTTACCTGGATTAGATACTTCAAGGGCAGATATACTTCTTGCAGGAGCTTTGATATTAGAGTATTTTATCATTTATTTGAAAGTAGATAAAATTACACTATCAAGCTATGCACTTAGAGAGGGTATAGTTTATGATACTTATCAAAAGTCAGTTAATCTTAGCCGTTATCATCATCTTACTGATTTACGGTATAAAACAACAGTTAGCTTAGCAGAAAAATATGAACAAGATATAGACCATATAGAGCATGTAGCAAGGATTTCGTCTAAGTTGTTCCAGTCATTATCGAAGTTTCACTTTTTAGGAGATAAGGAATTAGAGCTACTTGAAGTTGCTTGCTACTTACATGATATAGGTTTCTTTATTTCGCATGACTCTCACCACAAGCATAGCTATTATTTAATAAAAAACTCTGAAATGCCTGGATTTACCAACGATGAGCAAGAGATAATTGCCAATATTGCTAGATACCATAGAAAAAGTCACCCTAAACGAAGCCATGAAGAATACACAATTCTTACTCCATTTTGGCAAAATGCAGTATGGTATTTAGCATCAATACTTAGAATAGCAGAAGGAATTGATAGAAGACAGATACAATCTGTTGAAGATATAGAAATAACAATTACAGAGAGCTTAGAAATACGTTTAATTGCCAAAGTAGAAGCGAATATTGATATTGAAATTTGGGGTGCCAATAGAAGAAAAGATATGCTTGAAGAAAAACTTGGTTTGAAAGTTCGTATCTATTGATTAAATTGTAGAGTAGTTGGATTTTCTTTGTAGCACTATTGGTATATTCACCGAATATAAACTACCTCCTAAAATTAATTATAGCTGTTGGACTTTTTTACTTAGCTTTAAACATTTCAGATAATTTAGTAGCACTTATAACATGGTACTCTGAGCGTTTAGTTCATCTAATTGGTGGTATTCTTCACTTTGTTGACCCAAAAATAGAATACTTAGGGACTAAAATTGTGAAACAGGATATTGGTATTGATGTTAAATTAGGTTGTGATGGAATAGAACCAATTTACTACCTTGCTACTTCGATTGGATTATATCTTGGTACGTGGAAGAAAAAACTAATTCATATCGCATTAGGTTCAATTTTCTTGGTGCTAATAAATGCAGTTAGAATTGTTGCGTTATTTTACATCAGTTTATATTTTCCAAATCAAATGGATATATGGCATAATGATATATTGCCTATCTTATTTCTATTAATAGTATTTCTGTTATGGCTTAATTATCATTTTTCATTAGGAAATGAAGATGAATTATAATTACAAACTACTATTAGTTCCAATTACAAAATTCATTCTGTCAATGAGTCTTTTTACATTGATATATCATTTTTTCATACTAAATATTGATTCCATAATTCTATTTATATTTAATCATTTATTAAATGGAAGGTATGATGCGGAATATCAAATCACAAATTCAATTTTGCAGATGAAGTACTTATTGCCGGATAGTTCTAATAGCGTTTATACATATTATACAATAAATATGAATAGCTATTTACTTTTTCCAATTGCTTTGTTTACATCTTTCTTTATTGCACTGCCCACTACTAGAGCAAAGATGTTCTTCAATATTGCTATTAGTATAATTGTAATATTTTTATTTTGTTTGTTAAAGAATTATCTTGGTAGCTATGAAATGAAATCGAAATATGTTACTTATGACTCAATGATAAAACCAATTGTGAATAATAAGAATCTAAGTGAATTTGACTTAGCTTTAAGCTTTAACTATATAATAAATGTATTAGGCGGAATAAATTTAAGGACTGTAATCTATTTTTTGCTTGCCCTTTCTCTAACTTTAAAATTGGAAGGTAAAAAATTATCTTTAAAGCGAGGGGTTGGTTTTGATAAAGTTCGAAAGAATGATTGAAGTAGATAATAATTTGAAAAGCTTATCTTGATATTAGTAATTCATTAAACATATAAGAGGGTATATTTTGATATAATATACCCTTTTCTAACTAATGGAAGATGTTTAACTTTTCATCTTAATTCTAAGACGACTGTTGGAGAGATTGAAAGTATCTATGCCACCTTCTTTAGTAAATTTACCCTCAAAGCTTGCTTCTAAGAAATTGTTATCTACACTATTTACTTTTAAATTAAGACCACTGGGTAATGTCTTGAAAGTATTAGTTTCTAAGGTTCTATTATCAGTAAGCAAAATAAATGCACCCATATTATAACTACCTATTTTCTTATCCCAATCACCTAAAATAAGGATAGATGTAGTAGTAGCATCAGTTTTATTGAAAGAATATCCACTTAATGAAATTGCACCGGTTGCTCCTGCACCTATATATTCATAAACAATTGAATCAGACTGCAAGGAATAACTCTTAGCATTTAGAGTAAAGTTGTATTTCAAATACTCAGCTGTTGTAGTATCGGGAGTTGAAGGGCTTGATTCCTCTTTGCAAGAGCAAATGAAGATTATAGCGAAAATTATCGTTAGAATTGAGCTTGTTTTTAAGTTTTTCATTTTTCACCTATTTTATAAACTTAACTATTCAAAAATTTTGAAAATAATTGTAGAAGTAGCTTTCATAGTTAACTACTCACCAATTAATCAAGTTAATTAATTCTTCTTCAAATCTAGATTTAGCTAAGAACTGTGCTTCAAGTTCATCTGCAAAAGGTACAGGAGTATCAAGACTACCTACTCTTACAACTGGTGCATCTAAATACTTAAATAGTTCTTTATTTATTACAGCTGAAAGCTCTGCACCAATGCCTCCAATTAAGCAGTCTTCATGCAGAATAATAGCTTTACCTGTTTTCTTTACAGACTCAAAAATTGCTTCTCTATCATAAGGCATTAAAGTTCTTAAGTCCAATAAATCAGCTGATATATGAGGATGTTTACTTAACGAATCTAAAGCCCAATGCACACCCATTCCATAAGTGATAATTGAAATATCATTACCTTCTTTCAAGAGATTAGCTTTACCGATAGGGGTGGTATAGTAACCTTCAGGTACTTCCTCACTTATAGAACGATACATTAGTTTATGCTCGAAGTACATTATAGGGTTAGGGTCATTAATAGCAGACGCTAATAGACCTTTTGCATCCATAGGAAAAGCAGGATATACTATTTTTAGACCTGGCGTATGGAAAAACCAAGATTCATTTGATTGAGAATGGAATGGTCCTGCCCCTACTCCAGCTCCTGTAGGCATTCTTACAACTACATCTGCTGATTCATTCCATCTATAATGCAGCTTGGCTAAGTTATTTACAATTTGATTAAAACCACTTGTTACAAAGTCAGCAAATTGCATTTCAATCACCGATTTAAATCCTTTCAAAGATAAGCCGAGACCAGCCCCAAGTATAGCAGATTCACAAAGAGGAGTATTCCTTATTCTATCTTTTCCAAACTCATCAATAAAACCCTCTGTTACTTTGAAAACACCACCATACTCAGCAATATCCTGCCCCATAATAATCAAGTTACTGTGCTTTCTTAATGACTCTCTAAGTCCATCACTTACTGCATCTACAAATCTTTTCTTATTGGTTATTGTTGTAGGTGCAACAACTTCTTCATTATAGGATTTATAGACATCACTTAACTCAACTTGAACATTAGCAACTATTTTAGGTTCAGCAAATGCTACTTCAATCTCATCACTAATATGATTTTTTATTTCGTTTCTGATTGAATCAACTTCACTTTGAGTTAGGACTTTCTGTTTAAGTAAATAATTCTCATAGTTTGAGATAGGGTCTTTCTTTTCCCATTCAACAAATAATTCTTTCGGTATATATTTAGTACCTGACGACTCTTCATGCCCACGCATACGGAATGTAATACACTCTAGTAAGTGTGGTCTAGGATTTTTGCGAATACTTTCAGCAATCTTTGTAACTTCATTGTAAACTTCAAGTACATTATTGCCATCTACCCTACTTGCCTCTATTCCATAGCCAACTGCCTTATCTGTAAACTGTTTAAACTTGAATTGTTCGTTAGAAGGCGTAGAAAGTCCGTATCCGTTATTTTCTATCACAAAGATTACAGGTAAATTCCAAACTGCTGCTACATTCACAGCTTCGTGGAAGTCACCCTCGCTTGTACCTCCATCTCCAGTAAATACAGCAGTAGCTCTACTTTCTTGATTAAGTTTACAAGCTAAAGCAATACCATCAGCTACACCCATTTGTGGTCCAAGATGGCTTATCATACCTACTATTTTATATTCTTGTGTTCCAAAATGAAATGACCTATCTCTACCTTTAGTAAAGCCATTGGCTTTACCTTGAAATTGTGAGAATAATCTTCTAAAGGGAATACCTCGAGCAGTAAATAGGCCTAAATTCCTATGCATAGGCAAAAGATACTCATCGCTATTCATTGCAAGAGTTACCCCAACAGAGATTCCTTCTTGTCCCCACCCAGAGAACCATTTTGAAATTCTATTCTGTCTGAGCAGAATTAGCATTTTTTCTTCAATTAATCGAGGTTTAAGTATTTCTTTATAAATCTCAATTAACTTTTCATTTCTTAAATTTTTTTTATTAAATTTCATAATTCAACTTTATTATAATACCCAGCTAAATGAAAGTACAAGGGCTTCTGTCATATCACGAGTAAGTGATAAATTTGCATCATACAAAAGGCGATTTTGATAATCCAAACTAATGAATTTATACTTTATAGAAGATGAAGCTAATGAGCTTACTCTTATTTTTGCCACATCAGTATAAGAGCCATCTCTTGCGAAGAATGTTGTTTTAAATCCAAAATTGAAAGTTACATCTTTTATTAATTCTCTTGTGTAGTTTGATTCTATGAACGCTGAGGCACCACTTTCAAATGATACTTTTTTACTTAAATCACTTGCATCTGGTTTCTGTGGATTAAAATTTAAAAGGAATTGGTCTTTTATAACTAATTGATAAGCATACCCAATACCATAATTTGCTTCAAACATCATTTTAGTTTCTGGGTTCTTTATTAATTTTTTTTGACCTAAATATAATGACTGATAAAAGAAGCCCGGGTCCATAAATCTTGTAGTTTGTTGACCAAGTCTGCCTTCTCTCAAAGTAGTTTCAAAAGTACTTTCAAGGAAAAGTCTAATCTTTGATGCAGTATCTAATTGGTAAGTTGGCGTAACAGACATGATAATGTTATCTTGTGTTTTTTCTGGCAATTTATCTTGTCTATGCAATTGACCATAATTGACAAATAACAGACCAGATAATGAAAACAGATTGTAGTCATAAGTTAACTTACCATTTACATTAGCAAGCCATTGGAGAGACCTATCTTCAAAGCCACTCTTAGAAGTATTCTGATAAGTAAACCCTATTTTAGGATTTAAAAAAGTAGTGAACTTTCCTTTAGTAGTATCTTGTGCATTCAATGAAAAAGTAAAAATTATTATCATAAGGAAAATTACTCTTTTCATACTAAACCCTTTACTGTTTATTTCGTACTTGAAATATCCCCAAGAAAAATGCAAATTGTGAGGATAAAAAACGAAAATAATCAAAAAAGAATGAATAAAATCCTCTACTTAGCTCTAACATTACTTTTTGTAATCAATATTGAAGCACAAAAAATAGACTTCACAAAGCTTAAGAATTTAAAAATTAGAAATATTGGTCCAGCAGGAATGAGTGGGCGTATTGTAGCTATAGATGCATCACCTGTCAATAGTAATGTGATTTATATAGGAGCTGCTTCAGGTGGATTATGGAAGAGTGAAAGTGGAGGCCTTACATGGCAGCCAATCTTCGATAAAGAAAAAGTTCAAGCTATAGGTTCTATTAAAGTTGATAGAAATAATCCTGATGTAATATGGGTTGGGACTGGAGAGGGAAACCCGAGAAATTCTCACAATAGTGGTAATGGAATCTATAGAAGTAGCGATGCTGGAAAATCATGGAAGAATATGGGGTTAGAAAATACTCTTAATATACACAGAGTATTAGTAGATAGACGTAATAGCGATATAGTATATGCAGGAGTAATTGGTTCTGCATGGAGTGATAGTGAGGAAAGAGGTGTGTTTAAAACTACTAACAGTGGTGAGACTTGGCAAAAGATTTTATTTGTGGATTCAAAAACCGGCTGTGCAGATTTAGTACAAGACCCACAGAATAGTAACAAGTTATTTGCTTCTATGTGGGAATTCAGACGTGAGCCATGGTTTTTCAAATCTGGTGGTAAGTCATCAGGTTTATTTGTAACTTATGATGGCGGTAAGACATGGAAGAAATTGGGCAAAGAAGAGGGACTCCCTGTTGGTGATTATGGTAGAATAGGTGTTGCAATTGCACCAAGTAACCCGAATGTTGTATATGCAATGATTGAAACCGCTAGCGAAAACTCCCTTTATAAAAGTAATGATGGTGGAGCAAAATTTACTAAAGTAAATGATAAGCAAGTTGGTGACAGACCTTTTTATTATTCTGAGATTTTTGTTCATCCGAAGAATGAAAACACAGTAATTTATAATCATACTTTGGTAACAAAGTCAATTGATGGCGGTAAAACTTTTGAAACATTCATACCTTGGGCAATTCACCCTGACCACCATGCATTTTGGGTAGATGAGAACAATCCAAATTATATGATTAATGGTAATGATGGCGGAGCAGCTATTACACAAGACGGTGGTGCTACTTGGAGATTTATTGAGAATTTACCAGTTGGTCAGTTTTATCATGTAAATGTTGATAATGATTTTCCTTATAACGTTTATGGAGGATTGCAGGATAATGGTTCGTGGAAAGGACCATCTACAATCCTCAGTAGAGGTGGAATTAAAAATCATCATTGGAAAGAAGTATTCTTTGGTGATGGATTTGATGTAATTCCAGACCCAGATACATCACGTTATGTATATGCAATGTGGCAAGGTGGTAATATTTATAGAATTGACACTGAAATAGGACAGAATTGGAATATAAAACCTGTTCATCCAAATGGAGAACCATTAAGATTTAACTGGAATACTGCAATAGCTCAATCACCGCAGGATAACTCAACTATTTATTGTGGAAGCCAATATTTACATAAATCAACTAATAAAGGTATTGATTGGAAGATTATTTCTCCTGATTTGACAACAAATGACAGCACTAAGCAAAATCAACTTAAAAGTGGTGGATTGACATTTGACGTAACTTCTGCGGAAAATCATACAACAATTATAGCAATATCACCAAGTAAATTGGATAAAGAAGTATTGTGGGTGGGAACAGATGATGGAAATGTGCAACTAACTACTGACGGAGGCGATAGTTGGAAGAATACTGCTGATATGATTTATAAAAGTAAGAACTCTCCTAAAAAGTGTGCTTGGGTGCCTCAAATAACTGCATCAAGATATAATAAACAAGAAGCATTTATTGTGATGAATGATTATAGAAGGGGAGATAGAAATCCGTATTTAATGCATACAGTAGATAATGGAAATACTTGGAGCAATTTAGTAGAAGATAAGGGGATATTTGGTTTTGTACATAGCTTTATTCAAGACCCTGTAGAACCAAGACTTATGTTTTTAGGGACAGAATATGGACTTTATGTCAGCATTGATGCTGGAGAGAATTGGACTAAATGGAGTGAGAACTTCCCTAGTTGTCCTGTTACAGATATTGTAATACAAGAAAGGGATAATCACCTTGTGATAGGTACATTTGGCAGAGCTCTATGGGTAATGGATGATTTGGTAATATTTAGAGAATTGGCTAAAGATAAAGAGCTATTAAGCAAAGAATTCAAAGTAATTCCACCAAGTAAAAACTATGTATTCAACTATGCCTCTGAAGAGGGTAGTCACTTCGCAGGGCATGGAGAATATAGAGGAGAATCTGGAAGTTACTTTGGGAAAGTACATATATTTTCGAATAAGAAAGCTCAAGAAATGGCTAATCCTAAAAAAGATGATACTTTAAAGACAATTAAAAAATCTATTGATACTCTCACTACTCATATATATGATTTGGAAGGCAATTATTTATTTAGACAGAAGACGAAAATAGATTCAGGATATACTGCATTTGCTGTATTTTTATGTAAAGCAGGAGTAAGAGGTCCATCAAGAAAAAGCACAAAAAAGACTTTCAAAGAAAAAGAAGAATATGGTTATGGACTTGCCCCTGGAAAGTATAAATTAGTTTTTGAATATGGCAATCTCAAAGATAGCACTGAAATTGAAAATATTTGGGACCCAAGAGTAAATATTGATAAATCTACTTTTAATAAATATATTAAATTCAATGAAGAAATAGCTAAACTAACTAATAAAATCACACTTATGTGCGATAAGCTTAGTGATGCAAAGGAAGTACTCGATGGACTTACTCCACTCCATGAGCAATTGCCAGATAGCTTGAAAGAGCAAGCAAATAAGTTAGTGCAAAAGATGCAAGACTCAATTGCAAATTACCAAAAGCGAATATTTGGTGAAGAGTCTAAAAAAGGTATTACTGACAACCCTCCTACCATTTTAATAGAAAGATATTATGCTATGACTGGCTATGCAAACAACTTAAGTGAAACAGGAAACTATGCAAAATATGCTTTCGATGCTTGCGAAAAAAGCTATGAAGATACTAATAGAGAATTAACTAAATTCTTTGAAATTAGCTGGAGGAACTTCAGAGATGAGTATTCAAAATATAAGCAAGACCCATTCGATAGGGTGAAGTAAAAAAATACTAATTTAATGGATAATTATTTTATTTTTAAGTATATTGAAAATTAAAAATGCAAGAATTTTACTCTACTAAAAGTAACGATTACTATAAACACGCACGAAATGATATTGCTGATTTAATACCTAGCAATTGTAGCAATATATTAGACATCGGATGTGGAACTGGAGCAACCATAGCATTGTACAAAAAGAAGTATAACCCCAAGTGTACTCTTTATGGTGTGGAATTATTTGATGATGCCGCTAAAGTAGCAAAAGATAACTTAGAGTTTTTTGAACAGAATGATTTAGAAAAACAAAATATTAGTTTCCCTAAAAAGTATTTTGATTGCTTGATATTGGCAGATGTATTAGAACATACTATTGACCCTTGGGTTAATTTAGAGTATGCTAAGGATTTTATTAAAGATGATGGGACTATAATAGTTAGTTTGCCAAACTTGCGATTTATAATCGCAGTACTTAAAATTATCTTCGACAAATTTGATTATGAAGATGAAGGTGTGCTTGATAGAACCCACCTTCGTTTTTTTACTTTATCTGGAATGAAGAAAATGTTTCAGAAAGCAGACTTAGAGATTGTATCAATTGGTAGGAATAAAGCTAAAAGTTGGAAATTCACTCTACTATCTATTTTTACTTTAGGGTTATTGAGTGAAATGTATGTTTATCAATATCTATTTGTTTTAAAGAAAAAAACTAAATAAAAAAAACACCCCTCAAATTAAAATTCAAGGGGTGTTACTATTTGAAAAATAAGCCTATTTTTATCTTACAATTCTTATTTTCTTAAGAACTGACTTATCTGCTTTCTTTACTACTACTAAGTATGCACCCTGTGGTAAGTTAGAAACATCAAAGCTATAGCTATTTGTATTCAATTGATTAGTTACTAAAATTTCTTGACCACTTGTATTAGTAATTCTAATTGACTCAATTAGTTCATTAGCTGAATTAATTTTCAATTCATTACTAGCAGGATTAGGCATAAGCTCAATTGTAGTATCATCAGTTACAATTTCTTCCACTGAAGAGCCGATTAACTCTTTGTAAGTAACAACTATATTGTAAGTTCCTTCAAAACCAGGTACAGATGGTTCTGCTTCTATATACATTTCACCTGATACTGTATCATTGATTACTTCACTTTCTTCGCCATCAACAAACATATCAGTTTTATTGTTGTAAGAGCAATAAGCGGCAATCAAACCAGTATATTTTGTACTATTTGATAAATCTTCTACTCTTACTGTAACTAAATGCTTTTTATCAGTAGGAAAATCAATAACATAGAAATCAACATCTTCATTGTCGTCAAAGTTATTATCTATTGATAAGCTATCAATTGGATTAGCAGATTTCTTTAAAGGGCTTGCACTTTGCTTAGTATTGTTTGGTTCATTTTTATCATCCTTAAGAGCAGTAGGTAATATGTCGATTGGTAAAGGATTTTGGAAATTACCAGCTTTTAATAATAGATTACTTGTTCCTTGTCCATTAGGTGAAGCATAAAAAGCAATCATATATTTACCAGTAGCTAAAGTACTTGTAGGTTTGAAAGTGAAACTAACACCACCTTCAATACTTGCATTCTTATCTAAATCTGTAACTGCAACGTTACCTATTTCATTAAGTAAATTACCCTCTGCACCTAATAGCTTAACCATTACTTCACCACTGAATTTAGAATCATTATCAGGAAGGTTAGTAATTTCAGCAGAAATAGTAACCTCCTCATCAATTCTTATTTCGCCACTAATTGCTATTTCACTTGCAAGTATCAATTGAGATACACCAGATGTAGGAGCTGAAACAGTAATTTGCTTATTGTTTTTGAAATCTGTAGTTTCTACTACTTCAACAACTTTATTATCCTTAATAAAGGCAACAGATACTAAATAATTACCTGGGTTAATTACATCATTTAGTTTAGCATTAAATTTAACATTTTCAGTAGTAGTTGAAGAGCTTGCTAAGTTGAAATTGCTTAATTGTGCTAGTTCAGCAACTTTATTTTTCTTTGAATCTAATAGATTCAATACTAAAGCACCAGTATAAGCAGATGAACTATTATTTTTAAGTGAAACTTCTACTGTAAATTCTTCATTTCTAGATAATGTTTCTTTACTTAATGTGATATTAGAATTTAATGAAAGAGGTAAAATATCTTGCTGAGGAGTATTATCTGGCTCAACACCAATAATAGCATCTTGTCCTTCATTATAGTTTCCAGAACCAGCTCCAGTTCCGCCTTCACCAGGAGCTAAATTGTTTACAGCAAAGTATCCATCTAATTGTCCGCCCCAGCCCCAATTCATGTGCAATTTATCTTGTGCATCATAACCATCGCAAATAAAAGAGTGTCCGCCACCATTACCAGAGCCAGCATATTCCATAGGGCGTTTAGCATCTAACTCTGATTTTATAAGTGCAATCCAAGCAGCATCAGTGTAATCTTTTTTAGCTACTTCTCTTACAGTATTTTTATATCCAAAATATTGAGAAAACGCTGTAACCACTTTAGAAGTAAATGCACCACTTCCACCTTTTGCAGCAACATCATAGTTCATATCAATACTTACACCGCAGTGGTACATTATTGTTGCCAATGCACTTTTAGCTTCAGGACTTGCAGTTTTAGATAGTTCATCATTCATAGGCATAATGTCCCAATTGTATTTAGTACTACCAAAGTTAGCTTGTTGTACTCCATATTTTTGATGTGTGTATTGGTAGGCACCTTTACCTTGTGCAGGGAACTTGTAGTGCATCATAAGTTGAGCAAAAGCTGTTGCTACACAACCAGTAACAGTTCTTTCTTTTGCTTCTTTATCTTCAGGGCACAAGTCATTGTAAGGTGTACCATCATTGCCTTGATTCCATTTAGTTTTAATTAATGGAGCCACAGCATTAGGTGCTTGAAGCATTGAAGACTTTAGTTTTTTACTATCTAATTGCTGTTGCCATTGTAATTTAACTTCATTGCTTTGCATTAAACCTGAGGTCATTACTTGATTAATCTGCTTCGAGTATCTTCTCATGAACCATTTGAATCCAGGATTTTGATTATTCAAGGTAAAGTTAGATTCATCAGACCAAGCTAAAATTGGCTGAACGGCATCATCACCTGCAACAATTACGAAACCTTTTACTTGATTTGTGGCAAAAATATAGAAAGCTGGGTTAGCATTATTTTCAGTAATCTCTTGATATACAAGCTCTAAATCCTTTTGTTGTATTGAGTTTGATTTTCCCTTAGAGACAAAAACATCAAACTGATTGAAAGCAGCTTTTTGAGCTAATTCTTTGTTAATTGGTTTTGAGAATAGAAGATTGCCAAGTAGAAAAGTGATGGCAAATATTCCAAAGAAGTAAGATTTTCTAATCATACCTAACCTTTGATTAATTGATAAAATTGTAGGCAACAAAATTAATAGAAACTTTGCTTCATGATATTAAAATTTATTAATCTTTAATATAGAACTTATAATAAAAAGAGCTACTAATCACCAGTAGCTCCTTATCTACTTTACTTTCAAAGAAATTGAAGCAGAAAGCTGACTTTCAATTCTACCATCTATTTTTTTTGATTGTACTTTTGTGCTAAGAATATCACCATTGCCTGAACTTAGTAACTTCGAGACAAATTCATTCTCTTCTTTGGGTATATATCCCAGCTTTTTACCTCTGAAGAATACCACTACAGCTTTAGGGTCATAAATATTATTTTTTTCATGAACTATTTGCAGAATAGAACCAACTTGAATTAGTTCTACTACTTGCAGATATTCATAATATTTCAAACCAGCAATATTGAAGCTAAGCAGATGTTCTTCAACGGGCTTATAGTCATCAAGATTGACTGGTGAACTCTCTGGGGGAAGAGTTTTATCTAATTGAGCGGCTTGCTCTGAAAGGTTTTGCATAGAAATCCTAAGTTTGTGAATTTACATACGCAATGTATTAGTAATTATATGTCGCAGATAATCTAAATAAAAAAAGCCACCCTTTTGGGGTGGCTTTTAAGTATTTGAGTACACTTTGTTTATTTTTATCTAACGACAGTCATAGATTTAGTCAATGACTTAGCACCCGCCGTAAGAGTGTAGAAGTAAACTCCATTTGGTAGTTCTTTAGTATCAACTGTAACGCCATGAGTACCAGAGTTCATTAGTCTTGAAGAAATAACTTCTTTAACTACTTCGCCAACTTGGTTTAATATTACCAATTTAACATCAGCTGGTGCAAATAAAGAGAAAGAAATTTCAGCTTGCTCAGTAACAGGATTAGGGAATATTGGGTTCAATGCCATACCATCACCAATTACAATTTTTTCATCTCTAATTGAAGTCCAATTTTTTGTAGCATCAGCTAATAAGAAGTTCACTCTTTGAATAGTTTTATTATCAACAATCATTTGTTTAACTATTGATGCATATCTAGAACCTGCTGTATCAGTAAGAGGGAAGTCAGTTTCATCAGTAGCTAAAGTAACGAGAGGTACTTTATCAATGCTAGGAATAATAGCTGGAATCATAGAACCTTTATCGTAAGCTAAATCTTTTGTAACGTTTACCGGTGTACTCCAAGTATTTTCAGAAACTTTTTTGTAAGACATATACACATCTGTTGTATATGTAGAATCTAATACATCTGGTTGTGGGTCAGCAGCTGTGGTATTAGGATTATCATAGATGATAGTTGCATCAGGTACAATATCAATAGGTGGGTTTGAAGTGTCATAATCTACCCATTTAGCAACTAAGTATTGGTTATCTTCTGTAATAGCAACTTCTACTTCATGACCTTTTGCATAATACCAATTGCTATTGTATAATTGATATCTACTTGGGAAACTTGTAGCATTTTCACTATTCCAAGTTAGTATGAAAGGAGCATTTCCTGTGTTTAATTGAGCGATTCTATTAACAGACCAAGCACCTTTACTATATTTAACCTCTACAACATGTAAAAACTGTTGGTTAGTAGTTTCATTAGTTGGGTAAACTCTAATTATGTAAGAGAATTCATCAATACCGGTAACTTTAAAGCCATTTGGCTCATAAGGTCTCCAACCACCTATAAAACATGTAACCACGTCTGTAGGATTAGGGAAAACTGTTCTACCATAATCTGTAAATAAATTACTAGGCATTCTAGCATTATTGAAATCACTCCAAGTTAATCCATTGTCTGTAGATTTAGACATCATTGGAACTCTTAACTGATTATCAGCTTGTGGATAATTCATAACAACTGCATAGATATTGCCATCTTTATCAAGATCGAAATTGATTCTAGATTGAAAGCCAGAGGCACCACTATTAGGATTAGGTGAACTAAAGTTACTAGAAGCCCAAATAGATGGCAAAATAGAAGAAATGAACTCACCATTTTCTATAGAGAAGCCCATGAAACCATATCTAAAAGGATCTGTATCATTATCTTCACTTGATTCAGTTCTATCAGCACTAAATGCAAAAGCACCACTTGCACCTACATAAGGATTATATGCAAAGCTAGCCCAATTATACTTATCATTAGGATTATTCTCTGATGGACCTGTGATTAAATCATAAGTATTTGCAGCTGCTTTTAGTTTAAGTATAAGAGCACTTTTTTCTCTTCTACCATTGCTTGCTAAATTGTAGTTAAATCCAGAAACAATATAACTTAAATCAGCAATATTAGCAGATTTATCAGTATTAATCATACTGAAACCAGGCATACCAACTAATGCATTAGGTGTAGTAGCTAAAGGTCTTGAAAGCCAGTTAGTTCCGTTATTTGTTGTAGTTAATAAACTTATTGAGTTTGAAGTCTGAGAAGTAAATGGATTATATATAATACCAAACATTTTAGTAGTTGGATCATATTGTACCCTTGTATTGTTAGTCCAATATGAAAATATTGCATCACCTATCGTTGCTCTTTGGCTTCTTGGAGCTTGTAAGTCATTATCTTTTGAAATGAGGAGAGAGCTTGGTTTATTAGTATTTGCTGGCTTGACAAGTACCGGAGTGTCGTCCTTAGTAACTAGTTTCTGACTAGGAACCGCTCCTGCAATGCCAAATCCTGCAAGTGCAGCAAGCATTATAAGTTTTTTCATGGGGTTATCCCTGTTTTTAATTAACAAAAAATTAACAATCTTTCTTTTTTTAAATTTTAAGACCTACAAAATAGGTTTTTTTTTCGTAAGTCCAAAGGAAATATATCCAATACAAAGAACACAGTACATGCCCAATAAGTTACAAAATGTTTGATTTTACAATCAATAAGCAATAATTCACTTAAATTTGAGTTTATTGTAATTCAAAATGTAAAAATTGAGATATAGATGTCCATTACCAAAGAACAAGTAGTAGAAGCAATTCAAAACGTTAAAGACCCTGATTTGCAAATTTCTCTTGCTGAATTAGACGCAATTGATAGTATTTCTATTGAAGAAAATAAGGTTAGAATAAAACTTAAGCTTATACAACCAATATTTTGGGCTGTGAAACCTATAAATGATTTGTGTATTGTTGAACTTAGAAAACTATCTTCAACTCATACATTTGAAATACTTGTAACAGAAAAAGAGTACCCTAAGCCAAACAGACAAATTTTCCAAGGGGTGAAGAATATAATTGCAGTTGCCTCCGGTAAAGGCGGAGTAGGAAAATCAAGTATAGCGGCTAATATAGCATCTGCTTTATCACTACGAGGTGCAAAAGTAGGAGTGTTGGATGGTGATGTTTATGGTCCAAGCCAACCTACAATGTTTGGGCTTACAAGTGCAAAGTTAGAGGGTGTACAATTAAGTGACGGACGTACACTCGCAAAGCCAAATACAAAATATGGAATTGATATTGCCTCAATGGGCTTTATGATGGAAAAAGAAGATGCACTTATTGTTAGAGGACCAATGCTTGCAGGGTACTTCAATATGCTGTGTGAGCAAATTTATTGGGGTGATTTAGACTTTTTAGTATTCGATTTACCACCTGGTACAGGAGATATTCAGCTTACTTTAACACAAAAAATACCTTTAACTGGTGCTGTTATAGTAACTACACCTCAGGAGATATCTGTAGCTGATGTGAGAAGATCCATTTCAATGTTTAGAAAAGTAAGTGTAGATATACTTGGTGTGGTAGAAAATATGAGTTACTTTGCTCCTGATGATATGCCTGATAAAAGATATTACATTTTTGGTGAAGGTGGTGGAAAAGCAATTTCTGAAGAGATGGGAATTAACTTTTTAGGGCAAGTACCACTTACTATGGAAATGAGACAAGCAAATGACGGCGGTATGCCAATGGTAATTAAAGATAGAGAAGCACTGACTTCACAAGAGATTATAAAGATAACTGAATCAATAGTGGGTAAAGTGAGAGCAAAGAACTATGAGCTTTCTAAGACACCTACCATGACTATAAGTGTGTAAAAAGTTGAAATTAATTTAGTATTCAATTTTTTTCAAATTTATAAAATTTTGAAATTTTGAATTATTTATTTCATTAAATTGCTTTAGAATTATTTGAAAGGATTTTATGAAAACTCTAAAAACTTTGCTAATACTAATTTTTTCTTTAACAACTTTATTTATTGTAACAAGTTGTAATGAGTGTACATATCCTGTAAATCTTACAAATTCTAACTATGTTAAAATAGATACGATTAAAATTGATTCTCTTGAAAGAGATTTGATTATCTATTATACTTTTGACTCTTCAAATTCAAAAGATTATTCTGGCAATAGTAACCATGGCAAGTTAAATGGTCAATATAGTTTCGTAAACGGAATAAAAGGTCAATCGCTCAGACTAACTGGTTCTGGTTCTCTTGGGGGTAACGGTGGTCATGTAATTATGCCATTTATAGATTTGAATAAATATTCGGCTTTCACAGCAAGTATTTGGGTTTATGAAATTAGTTGGACAGATCAAGGAGGTGGTGCTATTTTTACTATTGGTGAGGAGTATGCTGGTTCTGTTAGCTTATGGAAAGCTTGGGGAAGGCCAAGATTGAATTTAGATAGAAAAATTAAATTTTCAGTTGGTTCATATTGGGATGGAAATGAAGCCTTCCTTCCTAGTTCTTTCCTTGCAATGTATGAAATAGATGATATTAATTCTGATTTCAATAATTGGACTATGTACACAATAGTTTATGAAAATGAAATTATGAACTGCTACAGAAATGGAGAATTAGTAGGTTCTATAAATCAAAAAGTAAAAGTTAGTGGGAATGTAGCCGCGATTGGAAGACATTGGTGGGATTATGGCAATAAAACTACTTCAAGATTTAATGGTTATGTAGATGAATTTAGACTTTATGGTAAAGCACTTAGTAATCAAGAAGTAAAGAATCTTTTCAATAAGAAATAGTACTTTAAGCAAAAATCTCTAATAAAATTGGAAAAGCCACTTACTATTGTGAGTGGCTTTATTACTTTTAACCAATAAAAGAAGCAACATATTAAAAACTATAGTGTTTTAATCCACGCTTCCTAACTTACATAAATGCTGATATTCCTGTAATATCTTGCCCTAAGATTAGAGTATGAATATCATGAGTGCCTTCATAAGTTTTTACAGACTCTAAGTTATTAGCGTGTCTCATAATTGGATATTCATTTAAAATTCCATTTGCACCATGAACATCTCTTGCCAAACGAGCAGCTTCTAAAGCTATCTCTACATTGTTTCTTTTTGCTAATGAGACTTGCTGGTTAGTAGCTTTATGTTCATCCATCAATCTACCTAATCTCCACATAAGCATTTGACCTTTAGTTATTTCAGAGAGCATCCAAGCTAATTTCTGTTGAATAAGCTGAAAACCACCAATTGGGCGACCAAATTGAATTCTTGTTTTAGAATAATTTACAGATGACTCATATACCTGCATTGCAGAGCCAAGTACACCATAAGCAATACCGAAACGAGCTTGTGTAAGGCAAGAAAGAGGACCTTTTAAGCCATCAATATTTAGTCTATTTGCTTCAGGAATTTCTACATCTTGGAAGATAAGTTCGCTAGTAACAGATGCACGAAGTGAATGCTTACCTTTCATCTCAGGAGCAGAAAAACCTTTCATACCTTTTTCTACTAAGAAACCTGTTACTTTTCCATCAAGTTTAGCCCATACAACTGCTACATCTGCTAAAGTACCATTAGTAATCCACATTTTGGCACCATTAAGAAGGTAACCACCATCAATTTTTTTAGCATTAGTGAGCATACCATTTGGATTTGAGCCGTGGTCTGGTTCTGTCAATCCAAAGCAGCCAATAGCTTCACCTGTACATAGTTTTGGCAACCATTTATTTTTTAATTCTTCACTTGCATAAGTTTCTATTGGAAACATAACTAATGAGTTTTGAACTGATGCAAATGAACGTATAGCAGAGTCTCCTCGCTCAAGCTCTTGCATTGCAAGTCCATAAGTGGTGAAATTTGCACCTGCACCGCCATATTTCTCATTTACTTTTATACCAAATAGTCCCAACTGTCCCATCTTAGGTACTAAGTGCATTGGGAAAGTACCAGCCATGTAATGTTCTTCAATTATTGGCATGAACTCACTTTCTACAAATTCTCGCACTGTATTACGGAATAGTAGCTCTTCTTCTGAGTAAAGCTCATCTAAATTGTAGTAGTCAACACCTTGAAATGCCATTTTATTATTTGTTTAGTTTAAAAATACAACAACTTAAAAAGTTATTTATTACTTTATTGACGAAAAAAGTAGGGAAGAATTACTAATTAAGTAATCAAACCCTTTCAGCAGTTAGTTCATATTCAGCTGCTTCGGTGATTTTTACATTGTAGAAATTACCTACTTGCATTGAGCCATCATTTTTAACTTGCACTACATTATCCACTTCAGGAGCATCATGTTCTGTACGAGCGAGGTAATGTTGTTTATTCTCGAAATCAACTAAAACTTTATACTCTTTACCAATTTTTGCTTTATTCTTTTTAAGAGAAATCTCCTGCTGAGCAAGCATTACCCGACCTCTTCTCTCTTGTTTTACCGCTTCACTGATAGGGTCACCTAGTGGGAATGCACCTGTGCCTTCCTCCTGAGAATAAGTAAACACACCTACTCTATCTAATTCCATCTTTTGAAGAAAATCTACCAATTCATCTACATCATCTTCTGTTTCATTAGGATAGCCAACTATAAATGTAGAACGTATAGCTACATTAGGTACTTTTTCTCTTATTTGATAAACGATATTTTCTATTTCCTGTCTATCTACACCTCTACGCATTGATTTCAATACTTTACTTGAGGCATGTTGCAAAGGAATATCAATGTAGTTACAAATATTTGGCTTATTGGCAATTACATCAAGAACTTCAAACGGGAATTTTCTTGGATATGCGTACATCATTCTCATCCATTCTATACCTTCTACTTCAGAAAGCTCTTCAAATAACTTAGCGATAATTCTTTCACCGTATAAATCTCTACCATAATATGTAGAATCTTGAGCTATAAGCACTAACTCTTTTGTTCCCCAAGCTGCCAATCTTTTGGCTTCTGCTATTAGAGTATCTTTATCTTCTGAAATATGTTTACCCCTCATTAGAGGAATAGCACAAAATGTACATTTCTGATTGCAACCTTCTGATATTTTCAAATAAGCATAATGCTGTGGTGTGAATTGCATTCTCTCACCAAGCAATTCATACTTTTGGTCACCAACTAAAATTTTTAAGATTCTATCATCTGCGTTTACTCCTAAGAAGTAATCGACATTTTTAATTTGTTGTCTAAGCTCAGTATTATAGCGTTCTGCTAAACAACCAGTAACAATAAGTTTTTTCAGTTTCTTTCTTCTACGCAAATCAGCTGCATTCAAGATTGTCTGAACATTTTCCTCTTTTGCAGCTTTGATAAATCCACAAGTATTAATTATTAGAGCATCACTACCCTCAACTTCATCTACAATGTTGATTCCATTGGCTCTTAGTTTACCAGAAAATCTTTCTGAATCTACTAAATTCTTTGCACAACCTAGAGTGATTACTGATACATTCTTAATATCATTTTTTTCAACTAAAGGACTTTTCTTTAAAGTTACAGACATTACTTTTACTTTAATTTAATTTGTTTAACTGCAAATTACTAATAATATTTACTATGCTTTACACAGTGGCTGAAATATCTAAATTATACCACCGCAATAAAAACAAAAAGCTACCCAAAAAAGGGTAGCTTTGCAAGTAGAGATTATAAAATGTGAGTTGGTTTATTTTAGTACTGAAGCAGCTTCTGCTTTCAATCCTAATCTGTTTAAATATGATGCGTACATCATTTTGTAGTTTTCTGTTTGAGAAAGCTTAATAGCAGCTTCATAAGCAGATACTGCTCTATTTACAATATTCTTATCTTCATAGTAAGAAGCTAAGATTAATTGACCTACTGCACCAGGGTTATTACCGATTTCAGCTTTTATTTCTTTTAATTCACTATTAATAATGTTCGCTTCTGAATCTGGTATTAATTGAACACAGTATTCTTCAGATTTTGCATTACCACTTGCAACTGACCAATTATAGCACTGTCCTTTTTTTAATTTAAGTGCAGCCAAGTCTATAGTGATATTTGTACCATTTACATCTTTTTCAACAACTTTTTTGCCATCAAGATCTTTAATTACAAATTTATAAGAAGTAACACCTTCTTTTTTGTACCAAGAGAAATCTAATTTATTATCAATGGCAACAGTAGTTCTAGGGAATTTAGCTTCAATTGCATTAGCTTTGCTTTTACCACGCTCTACAGCTCCAAGAGTCTCCATATCTTTGCGATAGTTAGATTTATCTTGCTTGTCAGTTTTAGAAAGTTCACCTACGATATACTCAGTAAATTTCTTAGTTACACTGCTTTTTTTAGCAGAAACTTGAGTTGTAAGCTTTGCAACAGCGAAGCTACCTGGTGATTTTACTTCAAGAGGGCTACCAGAAGAGTGTACCAAGCCAAGATATGAGTTTTTTTCAATTTTTACTTGGTCTTTAGAGAACAACTTTTGACCAGATGCAAGTTTTGTCCATTCAGTTGCTTTATCTCTTTTTACTAATACTTCACCTTTACAAGCTACAACGCTGAAATCTGGTGAATTTGCGAATATGTTGGTTGTTGCAAATAAAATTGCTACCAACGTAAGGAGGAGATGCTTTTTCATTTAGAAATTATCCTTTGTTAATTTTGTTTTGCTGCTTGAGTAAAATTAAAAAAAATTTAACAAACAAAGAAATTAAATTTTGACATTTGCAAATTTTTCTTCAAAATTTATGTACGAACCTTATAATCTTTAGTTTCAATTTAGTTACTGAACAACTTTCATAATCAATTCTTAAACATTTCCAACAATAAAGCCCAACTTTTTTGGAGTTGGGCTTGGGGGTGGAATTTATATTAAGAAGTTAAAATCAACTTTAATCTTTTACGAATTTATACGAATTGCTATTTATATGAATGAAGTAAATACCAGAAGATAAATTTTCAATGTTTACTTTACCATTTATATTTTCACCTTTAGTGATTAGTTCCCCTGTTGTAGAATAAATCTCATATAATCCTTGTTCAGCAAGTTCAATATAATTTCTTGCAGGATTAGGATATAGATTTGTAATAGGTTTCTTATCTACTTTAATGTTGGTTAATGATTTTATCAATTGATTATCATCTATTGTTTCTTTGTAAATCATGAAATTTTTTCTTGAAAGCCAACTTAAATCCTGCCAAATACCTTCTGTTTTAATTTTAAATGAAGAATAATCTCTAAAGAGCAAATGAACTTTGCCTGAAGCAGTATCGTGAAAAAAGTCAAGAGTAGTACTTTTTTGCTTCTTGTCAAAATTTAATTTTTGAATTGTTTTACATTTACTATCAATTATTTCAATAAAAGGTGTGCCAACACTATCACCCATTATAGCAAATTTCCCATTTGGAAGTAGTTTAGTATTAACAATATTTGTATTACTATCAATAAGAACATAATTCACATCAATATTATCTATTGAGTAACAACCTACATAGTTTTTATCGTCTTTGTTAAAACTATAATATGCTTCGCTACTATCAGAAATACCGTAAAATATGGGTTTATAAAAGAAAATAGAATCCATACTTTTAGGAACTTTAATCTGAGTTTTTGTATAATCTGCTAATTCCTTACCCTTTATATCGTAAATATATAAGCTATCAATAGAATACAATAGTTTACTTTTATTTACATGAAAATTATTTACCTGACTACCTTTAGAATTAATAGCAAGTGCTTTTCCGCTTTTCAAATCATATAGTAATGTAGCTTCATACTTCATTGAATCTATGTCTAGAACTGAAATATTAACCACTTGAGGGGGATACCATTTAATATATTTGTTCATTAGAAGTATTCTCTCGTTATTAGGCATAATATCAACAAGTTTCAAACCAAATTGCAGTTTATACTTTTTGCTTTCAATATTATTCTCGAACTCAGTCATTTCAAAATTGTTATTGTTGTATAAATAATATTTATTGTTGAGAAATAACAAATTGTAATTTTGATAATCATTTTTAGGATTATGAAGTCTCCTATTTGAACTTTGGAATATTAATTCCGAACCATTCCTATTTATGATTGGAACTATGTTATTGAGTATTATGTTTTTATTTTTGTAGATATAAATAGCTTGTTGAAATTCAATGTACTGATGAAAATCGAAAATAATAATTGAAAAATTATCAGAAGTGGTTGACTTATAAGATAAGTTCTCAGAATTATCTAATTTAAAGTATTTATACTCAGGAGTTAAGTTATTAACTGATGGTAAGTTAATATAATTCTTTGAACTATTAATTATAACTTCTATATTCTTTAAGGTATAGTCTTTTGCTTTACCTTTGTAAACTTCTTGGGTAAAATTGTAAGCACCAATTCCTGTAATATCAATACTATCTATTGTTTTCTCACTAACTAAAATATTGTTAATATACCATTTTTTTGAAGTAAAATCCCCTTTAGAAGAATCAATGACTTTAGCTATGTATCTATTATTTGATAATGTTCCATCTAGAGTAAAACCAGATTTTATAGAAGCTATAGTATCTATAACCAAAGCATTTGTTTTAACTATACCCTCTGGAGTTTCATAAGTATGTGTTATTGTATTTGAGTTAGCATTTGAAACATATATTACATTAGAGTTTATTGTATCTAAGACTTTGCCATTTAATTTGAAATTAGAATATCTTGGGATAAAATTCGATACGTATTTAATATAGACTGTATCTCCTTCAATTATATTTACTTTTGATTGCTTATACAAAAACTCGTTATCTTTTGGAAAATTTGATAAATTCTGAGGGTAGAAAACCTGCTTTCTATTTTGCATTAAGATTACGTTATCTTCTAAAGACTGAGAAATAAATTTGCTAGTGTCAGTTAAATATTCTCTTTTTATACAAGTATCGACATTGAAGAATTCGAATCCATCAATAAATTGAAAATGCTGTCTTACTAAAGAATTATTTTGAATACCATAGAAGTTATACTTATTACTATTAAAGTCATAGATTGGTCTTCGTGTTAGCAATTTAATACTATCTGATTTAAAATTAATAATGGGAGTGATTTTTCTTAGTTTCAAATCTGATATAAAAAGTTGGTTACTTCCTAAAACCAAAAGTTTGAAAGTATCTAAAACTCCAACTATTTCCATATGTGTGTAGTTATCTTTAACTAAAGTTCTATTATAGTTTGGAAATTTAGGGTATGTAGTAGTATAACTCTCATAGGCAAAGTTATACTTTTCTTTTAAATCTTCAGAAATTTTAAGCTTATAAATCATATCTTTTTTCCCAGGATCATTTGGAAATGCGACACTATGTTCTGAAAATTCGTATGTAAAATTCAATCCATTTTTACTTGCTAAGTAATCACTATTAATAAGCGAACCTTTAAATAAAGTTTCATTGGACATTAAATACCCCAAATTATAGAAGTTGTAGCCATTGATATAATTTGAGTTCTTATAGTAAATATTATTAAATACATTAATTGAATAATGGAGTGACTTTTCCGTTTCTAATGGAATCATTGTTCTAAATTTGTTAATATATTCAGAGAAAGAACCAATTTTATCTGTAGAAAATTTCACTTCTAATAATTCACTCCCTCTGTAAGTTCTTACATATAATGTATCTAATTTTTGTTGATTATTTACTTCCCCTAGATGGAAATAGAGAATTTCATTAGCATTAGAGAAATAATGAATTATTCCCACGCCTTTCTTAATTTGAAAAGTATCTTGAATTAGATTTTCTGCAATAATTGAATTACTAAACAAATCAAACTTTGAGAACTTCAACAAATATGTAGAATCACTAATCTTTACTTGCGTGAATACAAAAATAGAATCTTTCATTTTAGAAATTTGAGATTTTAGTATAGTTTCATTACTATCAATAGCTGTAATGAGAACGTCTCCATTAAAGTTATCTATTTTTAATGGTATTGCATAAGCATAAGCAAAGCTAATTAATAATATAATTAAGTATTTTCCCATTTGAATTTATTTTTCAATTTTTGAACCCTCTATAGATATACACATGAAAGTGCAAAACGTCACAAAAAAAGTTAATTTATTGAAATATTTTTTTAATGTTTACCCCACTAAAAAAGCCCAACTTTTTGGAGTTGGGCTTGGGTATTATTCAAATTTAGAACTTATTATTTAACTTTGCTTAGAATCCACTTAGCCATAGCTTTTGCCTCTGATGGCTTTAGACCTTGTCCTGGCATACCTTGTGGATATTCTACCGCATTTACTGCTTTTGGATTTAATATAAATGCAGCCATTTCAGCTTCTTTGCCTACATATTTTTTTGCAACATCATTATAAGCAGGTGCAGTTTTTTGACTTACATCGAACTTATGGCAAGCAGAACATTTTCCATTAAATATTTCTTCTGGGTTTACTTCAACTTGTTTCTCACCACCACCTTTGGATTCTTCTAACTTCTCGTGCTTTGCTGCAAGGACAAGTAGATTCTGATAAGATGATGCATTAAAAGCATATTGTTCTTTTACTACAAAGAAAGAAAGTGCTATTACTAAGTACCAAAATCCAGAACTTGAACGTTTGATTTCATTTTCTTTTATCTGTGAATACAAGATATGACCAAAAAGTACAATAAATATACCTGCTAAAGCCGCAAGACCAAACATAGTAGGATTTACTGCAATCTTTGGAGTAGTAATTACATTCAATGCTAAAAACAAAGGAAGTGCGATAGTTAGGATTATAGCAACTCTTTGTATTTCTTTCTTGATAAAATTTGCATAATTCTCATCTTCTATTTTTTTACCACCTTCGTATGCGAATGTAAAGTATAAGAAAGTAGCACAAGCAATTACAGTTGAGAAAACCACAAAGAAAGAGAATTTCAGCTGTGTAGCACCCATAAAAATATAGTACAAAGTGCCATGTCCCCAGATATCAGGGTTTGATGCAGAAGAAATTGCAGCAAATACAAACCACATTGAAATTGTAAGTAATATAAAGCTCCACATTGCAAGTGTGTTATTATTATTCAGATTACTTTCTTTCAATTCTTTAATATGCTCATCTTCGCTAGATAATTTAGCGGATAAAGAAAATAGATTTACCGAGTTTTTATAAATGTAAATAATTGCGATAGAAATTGAATACAATACTAATGCAATTATAAGCAAACCAATAACAGGATTTGGTAAACCAGCGAGCAATTGAGTGTAAAGTAAAATAATTCCCACGAGTGGAGCTATACCAAGCCCAAACCATATCGTTGGAGCAGTTGTGATAGTCTCAATTAGATTATTGGCTAATGAATTGAACTTCTCATCTTTTGTATTCTTGAAAATTCTATTATAGTAAACTGAAAGCAATGTGCTACCGTATAGAATAGCAGAATACCCAAGAAATAGCAAAAATGCTACGATTAGTAAGAGTCTAAGAAGCTCAAGGTGTCCCTGTGATACAGGTATTACTAAGCTGTCTAATAATTCCATTATTTTTACCTTTATTTTTAAATCAACTTATTGATTGTAAGAAGCAGAACTACTGCTAGAACAAAATAATTTACCTTTTTAAAAGCATTTTTGTAACTAACAAAATCTGTTTCTTGATTAATTATGTATTTTGTTGAAAAAAGCATGTATGTGCCTGCTATTAAATAAATAGTAGAAACAATTAGCTTACTCATCAAATTACTATCTGCAAAAAACACCATTACCACACTACTTGCAACAAGTCCAATCAACCAAGAGTAGGTTACTCTCTTTAACTGATTAAGATTTAGATAACTAGTAAGAGTGGGATATCCTGCTACTTTGTAGTCATCATCATATATCATAAGCAGTAGCCAAAAGTGTGGCATCTGCCAAATAAATATAAAAACTGCAAGAGCAAGTATATCATTACTAAAATAATAACCGCCAGCTGCTGTATATCCAATCATTGGTGGTATAGAACCAATCAATGCACCAGGTATAACAGCAAAAGAAGTTACACGTTTTAGTGGTGTGTAAATCAAGTTATAAAGAACGATTGCAAAAATTCCAAGAATTAAAGATTCAATATTGGTAAACTCTAAAAGTACCCATAGCCCACTTAATGCCAAAATAGAAGCAATATAAAACACCTGCTTACTACTAAGTATTCCTTTAGGTATTGGCCTATTCATTGTCCTACGCATTAGCTTATCATACTTACCTTCTTGAAAATGATTGTAAGCAGATGAACCTGCTGAAAGCAAGAATACTCCTAATAGAGACCATATTACATCAATATCTAACTTTGCTTTTGCCATGATATATCCAACCAATACAGTAAAAGTTACTGATGTAGTAATTCGTATCTTAGCTAAATCTTTTAAGATATTGATTATATCTTCAATTTTCATAGAACGAGGGTTTGCACCCTATTAATGTTTTTCAGCAGCAACTTCTTTAGTAACTGAAGCTGCATCTGTAGTTTCTTTTTTCTCTTCTTTCTTAGGAGCTGTTTTTTCTAAGAATTTAGCATAATCTTCTTGTGAAAGCACTACCAATCTAGAATACATTCTTGAGTGTTTTATACCGCAGTACTCAGTACAAGCAATATCGTGAATACCAACTTTCTCAGGTTTAAGAATAATAAATGATTCTTTCTTCGGTATTACATCTTCTTTTATTCTAAAATCTGGAATATAGAAACTATGCAATACATCACTAGAAATCATTTCTATTTTAGTTGTTTTACCAACTGGAACAAAAAGAGTATCTTTTATGAAAGTGTGTACTTCAGTTTTGTAATTAGCACCAATATTATCTTTGGCATCTAAATCTATTGCTTGAGTTTTTTCTGTTTTGAAACCATTAGAGTATTCATATTGCCAACCCCATTGGTAGGCATTAACTTTAACTAAATTATCCCATTTAGCGGTTCTACGTAAAACTCCATAATCAGCTATACCTACAAAGAACATTGAAAGTACTATAATAGTTGGGATTACAATCCAAACTACTTCTAAAGCAGTACTACCATGTGTTTGAATAGGATTTGGGTGTCTTTTTTTGTTATATTTAATAACGAAAAAAAGCATAAATGCAGTTATACCAACTAGAAGGACAACACATATTGAGATAATATATGCCATTGCCCAATCTACACTGTTAGCATAAGAATTTGCACCATTAAACATTACAATTTTTTCCTTCTATTATCTATTATTAATACCTTAGAAGCACATCTAAAGCTAAGAAGATAAACATTGTTGCAAATATGAACCCGCATGCTACAAGGAACCATTTTACAACTACATTATCAAACTTAACGTGCATAAATACGTTGATTACTATCATTGCTTTAATAGTAGCAACAAACATGGCTACAAACAAAGTGTAATCTTTTAAGTTTATTCCAGCTACTGCCACAGTGATAGCAGTAAGTGCAATTAGAGCGAACCAGATTATGGTATAAGTACCATAACCAATTGCATGGCTATGCTCTTCTGTATGTTCGTGTCCGTGACTCATATTTTAATTACCTTATCCGAATTATTAGTGAAGTAGATAGAATAGTGGGAAAAGGAAAATCCATATTAAATCCACTAAGTGCCAGTAAAGGCCACCATTTTCCAATCTTGCATAATTATCAGGTGTTACTTTAGTACCTTTAATTATTTGCATACCAAAGTACGAAAGCATTATCATACCAACTATAACGTGAAAAGAGTGCAATCCAGTCATTACCCAGTAAAGACCAAAGAATACTTGCTCACCTTGTGCCATTTCAGCCATTTTATCTGAACCCGGATACAAACCATCATGTAATTTGTGGCCATATTCAAAATATTTATTAATCAAGAAACCAAGACCACAAAGGATTGTGATTGCTAAGTGGAATAAAGATAGTTTAAATGATTTACGAGTTAAAGCTAAAATTGATAGCGCCATTGTCAAACTTGAAGTGAGTAAGATGGCTGTATTCATAGTACCTTTTACCAAGTCTAAGTGCATTGCACCCTCATGGAAATCATGGCTGTACTTCACTCTATAGCTAAAGTACAATAAGAATAAACCACCAAATAGTGTTACCTCAGTAAAAAGGAATAACCACATACCAAGCTTTGAAGCAAAATCATCTCTGTGCATTACATGTCCACCAGAGTGGTCAGCGTGATTATGAATTGCCATATCACTCATATTAATTTTTACCTCCCGCAACTTCAAGTTCTAATTTATTTTCTGAAAAATCTGGATAATCATAAGGACCATCTGTAACAGTTGGTACTTTATCAAAATTCAAAGTAACAGGTGGAGTTTGTGCAACTGTCCACTCTAAAGTTAATGCAC